>ENA-ORBV01000847-ORBV01000847.1-microbial-mat-metagenome-genome-assembly--contig:-NODE-847-length-69694-cov-10.030251_pt1 | contig 69694 bp, 47 predicted proteins | sample MGYA00237777_ERZ505514 | MGnify/ENA primary metagenome ERZ505514 (study PRJEB26160, sample SAMN06269048) | microbial mat metagenome | isolation source: Oligotrophic lake microbial mat | place...
GGTACACACACGATCAGCGGCCAGCGCGAACCGTCGTGGTTGTCCCTGGCACCGTACGATCACTTCGCGGCGGAAGGGCGGCCATTCGCTATCGTGCGCGCCCCGCGAGCCGGCCCCGATGAGCTTCACCGACCAAGAGATCCTCGAGACCGTGCGCATGATCGAGCTCGAGACGCTCGACATCCGCACGATCACACTCGGCATCAACTTGCTCGATTGTGCCGACCCGTCGATCGACAGTGCCTGCGAAAAGATCTACGCGAAGATCGTCCATCACGCGCACAACCTCGTCGCCATCGGCAACGGGATCTCGGCCGACTACGGGGTCCCGATCGTGAACAAGCGCATCGCGACGACGCCGATCGCGCTCGTAGCGGCCGCTTCGGGAGCACGCGACTTGACGCCGTTCGCGCGCGCGATGGACGCGGCGGCCGAACGTTGCGGCGTCGATTTCATCGGCGGTTTCACCGCGTACGTGCACAAGGGCTTCAGCGTTTGCGACGGCGCGCTCTTCGACTCGATCCCGTCGGCCCTGGCCGAGACGAAGCGCGTGTGCTCGTCGGTCTCGCTCGCGAGCACGCGTGCCGGCATCAACATGGACGCAGTGATACGTTTCGCGCATATCGTTCTTGCGACCGCGCGCGCGACCGAAGCGCAAGGCAGCATTGGTTGCGCGAAGCTCGTGTGTTTCTGCAACGCGGTCGAGGACAACCCGTTCGTCGCGGGCGCTCACCTCGGCATCGGCGAGCCCGAAACCGTCGTGAACGTCGGTGTTTCTGGGCCCGGCGTCGTGCGTTCCGCTCTGGCGCGGCTCGGCCCTGACGCGGATCTGCTCGCCGTCGCCGAAACGATCAAGCGCACGGCATTCAAGATCACGCGCATGGGCGAGCTCGTCGGTCGCGAAGCTGCGCGACGTCTCGGCACCACCTTTGGCATCGTCGACGTGTCGCTCGCGCCGACTCCGGCCGCAGGAGATTCCGTCGCAGACATCCTCGAATTGATCGGCGTCGAACGCACCGGAGCTCCCGGCACGACCGCAGCACTCGCGATGTTGACCGACGCGGTGAAAAAGGGCGGCGCGATGGCCAGCTCGTCCGTCGGCGGTTTGTCGGGCGCGTTCATACCCGTGTCGGAAGACGCCGGCATGATCCGCGCGGTGCGCGACGGAGCGCTCTCACTCGCCAAGCTCGAAGCGATGACGAGCGTGTGCAGCGTCGGGCTCGACATGGTCGCCGTTCCCGGCAACACGAGCGCCGCCACGATCGCCGGCATCATCGCCGACGAGATGGCGATCGGCATGGTCAACAGCAAGACGACCGCCGTGCGCATCATCCCCGTCATAGGAAAATCCGCGGGCGACATGGTCGAGTGGGGCGGCTTGCTCGGCACCGCGATCGTGCAGGATCCGGGCCGTTTCAGCTGTGAAGCGCTGATGCGCCGTGGCGGAAAAATTCCGGCACCGCTGCAGAGCTACAAGAACTGACTGCAATTCGAGCCCCGCCGGGCGCTCTTCACGATCGCGATAGTCGGGCCGAGCGGGTTTCGAGTGTTGACCTCCAGGCCGCGAACTTGTTTCCGAATCTGCCGCTGCCGGCACGAGGATGAAGCCGTAACTGGGAAGCTCGGAAGGAATGGCGCGGCCCGCATGCTCTCTTCTTTCCGGTTGCGCTTAAGAGGACACGGAATCGAGACCGATCAGGTGCGAAGCTGGTGCACGTTTCGTGGGCGATCGTGTCCTCGATGAATGGCGCGCTCTAGCAGAGAGTTCCCCCGTGGCCGCCAAAATCCTACTCGTCGACGACGTCGACGAGGTCCGTACGAGTGTCGCGCGCATGCTGTCGCGCTGTTACGACGTCAAGACAGCGCGCAACGCCGACGAAGCGATTCGAATGTTCGCGAGCGAGGGACCCTTTCCGGTCGTCGTGTCGGACTACGCGATGCCGGGGATGGACGGATTGGAATTGTTGCGCGAAGTGCACACGCACTCGCCGGAATCCGTCGGCGTCCTGCTTACGGGCGTGAGAGAGATCGACGTCGCCGTCGCAGCCGTGCACGAGGGCGGCGTGTTCCGCTTTTTGTCGAAGCCGGCCGGATACGAAACGTTGAAGGAAGCGATCGACGAGGCGCTCGCGCAGAACGCGAAGATCGAGGCCGAGCACTTGGCGTCCGATCGACTGCTGTTCGCGAAGGAATCACTCGAGAGCATGACCGAGACGCTCGAAGAACGCATCCAAGGTCAAGGCGATGCACTGAAGAAGTTGCACGCGTTCACGAAGGATCTGTGCGCTGCGTCGAACTTGCAGGCGATCGTCGCGATCGCGGCGCGCTCGGCATCCGAAGTGCTCGGCGGACGCGGCACCCACGTGCAGGTGTGGGACGACGCGACGCGCGGACCGGCCGTCGAGTGCGGCGCGGGCCCCGAGATGAGCGCGTTCATGCACCGTCAAACGCTCGAGACGCGCGAAGGCCGGATCGGCGAAATCGTCGTAGATCTCGGCGGAAAGCGCGGTCGGCCGCTGTCGACCGTCGATGCCGCGCTGCTGGCGTCGATCTCGGCTTCGACGGCGGTCGCAGCGCGCAATGAGTTCCGACGGCGCGAACGGGATCACGCGCAGCATGCGACGATTCTGGCGCTCGCGGCTCTCGCCGAACAACGCGACAACGAGACGGGACGACATCTCGAGCGCGTTGCGGCTTACTCGCGACTCGTCGCGGAAGGATTGCGCGAAGACGGTCATCATCGAGACGTCATCACCGATCAGTGGGTGCACGATCTCGAACGCTCCTCCGCGCTGCACGACATCGGCAAGGTCGGTATCCCCGATTCGATCCTGTTGAAGCCGGGCAAATTGACCAGCGAAGAGTGGGAGATCATGAAGACGCACGCCGAACTCGGGCGCAAGACGCTCGACCGCGTGATCGAGCGCTTCGAATCGAACGGCTTCCTCGCGATGGGGCGCGACATTGCCGGTTGTCACCACGAGAAGTGGGACGGCAGCGGTTATCCGCACGGACTGAAGGGCGAGCGCATCCCGTTGTCCGCGCGGATCCTCGCGCTCGCCGACGTGTACGACGCGCTGACGAGCGTGCGCCCGTACAAGAAGGCGTGGACTCACGAAGCCGCTCTGGAGTGGATCGTGGCGGGCGCGGGGGTCCACTTCGATCCCGTTGCAGTCGCCTCCTTCGCGAGACGCGCGTCGATGGTGGCGTCGATTCGGACCAGGCTGCAAGACACGCCCACGAACGAGCAGCCTGACGTGCTGACGCGACCGGCCTGAGTACGGTGCCAGAGTCCGTGCACGGCGGTGTCGTGCTCGTGGCACCGTACGGGTGACGCCGATTCGCGCTATCCTCACGCGCTTCGATGGAGGGTTGGAAGCGCACGTACTGGGCGGTGTGGACCGCCAACCTGATCACGTCGATCGGGATGATGAGCTTCCTGCCGTTCTTCCCGACGCTGCTCGAGCAACAGGGGATGACGGATCGCGACGACATCGCTTTGTGGGCCGGCATTTTGTACGGCGCCGCACCGTTGTCGGCGGCGCTGATGAGTCCGTTGTGGGGCGCGCTCGGCGATCGCTACGGACGGCGCATCATGGTGCTGCGCTCGATGTTCGCGATCACCGTGTTCGTCGGCGCGATGGCGTTCGCGACGACGGTCTGGCAGATGCTCGTGTTGCGCATCTTGCAGGGCGTCTTCTCGGGGTACATCGCGCCGAGCATGACGCTCGTGTCCGTCGCGGCGCCGCACTCCGAGCAAGGCCGAGTCTCGGGATCGCTGCAGACAGCCACCGCCGCTGGATCGATCGTGGGTCCGATGATCGGCGCGGCACTCGCGCTCGTCATGCCGTTGCGCTTCGCGTTCCTAGGTGTCGCTCTACTGTCGCTCGTCTCCGCGGCGCTCGTGTGGGTGTGGGCGCGCGAGGACGTCGCTCATCGTCGGCGCGACCACGGTGAAACCTCGTGGCAGGAGACGTTGCGTGGATCCGGTCGCGACCTCGCCGATCTGTGGCGCAACGAGACATTGCGCGCGAGCCTCGCCATCGTGTTCTGGATCCAGTTCGCGATGGGCACGACGAATCCGATCCTCGATCTGCACGTGCGCGATCTGCTCGCGAGCGACGATTCGGATCACAAGCTCGCGACGAGCTTTCTGTTCAGCGGCATGGCAGCGGTCAACCTGCTCGCGATGCCTGTGTGGGGGAAGCTCGGCGACAGGCATGGTCACGCGTCGCTGCTCGTGACCGTTGCTCTGTGGAGCGGACTCGCGCTCGTCGCTCAGGGCTTGGCGCCGATTTTTTGGCTGCTTTTCGCGGCCAGGCTCGTGTTCGGCGCGGTGATGGCGGGCAGTTCGCCGCTTTCGTTCGGGCTCGCGGCGCGCGAGGCGAGCGTCGATCGACGCGGTGGAGCTTTCGGCGTCGTCTTCGGTGTGCGCACGATGGCGATCGCACTGTCGGCGATGCTCGGCGGATGGCTGTCGCGCTTCGTCGGAATTCCCGGCTTGTTCGTTGTCGGCGGAATCGCCGTCGTCTTGACCGCGTGGTGGATGAAGCGCGTCGCTCAGCGGCGTATTTTGCGCAACACGTCGGGCGGATGAGCGGCGATCAGCGTCATCGCGCCGCTCCCGATCTCGCCCGAGAGGTGAACGACGCCACCTTTGTCGATTTGCATCGCGCTCTGGACACGATTGGAAGCCGAAACCTGTTGCCCGAGCATGAGCTGCGTCGCCAACTGCGACAACCAAGGTTCGTGACCGATCAACGCGACGCGCGCGAACGTCAGTGCACGCAAATTCGTGAGTAGGAGTTCGTCGGGAGAGCGCGCAAGTTCGAGGACGACTTCACTTTCACCATCGCACAGCGTGAGCGCGAGCTCGGCCGTTTCTTGGGCGCGCAAGTGCGGACTGAAGAGCACGCGGTCGAAGCGCACGCCGATTCGCTCCAAACCTGCGACGACGCGGACGAAACGCCGACGGCCCTTCGCGCTCAGCGGACGCTTTTCGTCGCTGCCGCCTTGCTCGCGCAACAGGGCTTCGGCGTGGCGGATGAGGTAGAGATCCATTCACTCGGTCTTTCAGGCCCTGGCCCACGCGTTCCAGCGCTCGCGATCCGTTGCGAAATGAGACAGCGCCGTTTCGAGCATCGCGTCGCGCTCGCGACGAGCCGCGTTGCGCTGCGAGTCGAGCGCAGCAGGATCCTGCGCGTCCGACGCCGCAGACGACGAAACCTCGGCCGCAACTTCCTCGATCGCCGCGTCGTGCCACGCGCCCAACACGTCCTGCAACTCGCGCTCGCGCGTCGAGTCGCGCCCCAACCATTCGAGCGCGTAACGCGCGCGGCGCACGCGACGGCGCCAGCGATGTACGGCTTCGGCTGCGTGATCACCCTGCTCGACGACGCGAGCCGCGCGCACCACGCGAGTGGCGAATCCGCGCGCGCATCGTTCAGCGGCCTCGAACTCGGGCCACGGGACGCACGCGAGTCCGACGAGCAACGCTTGCGGAGCCGACGTCGCGAGGATCGCGCGCGCGCGACGCAGTTCTTCGGCGCGCGTCTCTGCCGACTGCACATCGGGTGCGACGTCCGTTCGACGCGCCAGCAACACGTCGACATCGCGCACGTGCGACACGAGCCGACGCAGGCGCCGCAGATCGTCGCGCAGTGCCGCGCGTCCGCCGAGTTCGATCCACACCGACAAGCGACCCGCTGCGACGCGCAGTTGGTGCACCGATTTCGCATCGCCGACGTCGATCACGGCTTCGACGCGCCGAGCGAGTTCCTCGAGCCAAGGATGGGGGGAGATCGCGTTCGTAGAAGTCATCGGGCTGTGAGGAAGCATATCCGCGCCCGGCGGACGCGTGGTCTTCGATCAAGATCGCGTGAAGAACGCAGTCTTCGTCGCCAGGGTCCTGGCCGCAGTGATTTCGGCGTGAGACCATGTTCAGGATCAACCGCTGCCGCTCGATGCCGACTCCATGGACGACGCCGACGAAATCACGCTGAACGCCGCCGGTCGCGGTGAAACGCCTCCGCGCGCGGGAGAGCGCGACGCCTCCGCTCTCGATGATTCGCAGCTCTTCATCAACCGAGAAATCTCACTGCTCGAGTTCAATCGGCGCGTGCTCGAGCAAGCCAAAGACGAGCGCACTCCGCTGCTCGAACGGCTGCGCTTCCTCACGATTTGCAGCACGAATCTCGACGAATTCTTCGAGATTCGGGTGTCGGGCCTGAAGCAGCAAGTCGAGTACGACGTGCGCCAAGTCGGATCCGACGGGATGAGCGCGCCGGAGACGCTCAAACAGATATCGGCCTTCGCGCACCAACTCGTCGACGAACAGTACCGCACCTTGAACGAGGTGTTGTTGCCCGCCCTCGCTGTCCAAGGGATCCGCATCCTGAAGCGCGTTGATTGGAACGACGCGCAGCAACAGTGGGTGCGTCGACACTTCGAGCGTCTGGTTCTGCCGGTGCTGACGCCGATGGGACTCGATCCGGCGCATCCGTTCCCGCGCATCCTGAACAAGTCGCTCAACTTCGTCGTCCAACTCGAAGGCGTCGACGCGTTCGGCCGCGAATCAGGCGTCGCCGTCGTGCAAGTGCCGCGCTCGCTGCCGCGTTTGATCGAGCTGCCGAAATCCGCAGCCGGTGCGCCGCACGATTTCGTGATGCTCAGCTCGATCCTGCACGATCAAGTCGAGCAGTTGTTCCAAGGCATGCGGGTCCTGTCGTGCCACCAATTCCGCGTCACGCGCAACAGTGATCTGTGGGTCGAGGAAGAGGAAGTCGACGACCTCTTGCACGCGATCAAGGGTGAGCTGACGTCGCGCAACTACGGCGAGGCGGTGCGGCTCGAAGTCGCGGCGGACATCAGCGACGAGGTCGCACAATTCCTGCTCGAAAAGTTTCGTCTCGGAGCAGACGACCTCTATCGCGTGAACGGGCCTGTGAACCTCGGGCGCCTCGCGTCGATCACCGAAGACGTCGATCGGCCCGATCTCAAGTACGCGCCGTTCACGCCGACCGTTCCGCGTCGATTGCAGCGAATGAGCGACGTGTTCGAAACGCTCAAAAAAGGCGACATCGCGCTGCACCATCCCTTCGAGTCGTTCACGCCGATCGTCGAATTCGTGCGCACGGCCGCCGTCGATCCGGACGTCCTCGCGATCAAACAGACCCTGTATCGAACCGGCTTGGATTCGCCGCTCGTCGAGGCCTTGCTCTTGGCGGCTAGAAGCGGCAAGGAAGTGACCGCCGTCGTCGAATTGCGTGCGCGTTTCGACGAGGCCGCGAACATCGATCTCGCCACGAAGTTGCAGGAAGCCGGCGCGAAAGTCGTGTATGGCATCGTCGGCTACAAAGCTCACGCGAAGATGCTGCTCGTCGTGCGTCGTGAAGGCCGGCACTTGCGCCGCTACGTGCATCTCGGCACCGGCAACTACCACTCGAAGACGGCGCGCGTGTACACGGACTGGTCGCTCTTGACCGCCGATCGCGACATCGCCGAAGACGTGCACATGCTCTTCGTCCAGATGACGGGACTGGGGCGTGCGCGACATCTGAAACGCTTGCTGCAGGCGCCGTTCACTTTGCTCAAAGGTCTGCTCGACCTGATCGAGTACGAGACGAACGAAGCACGCCACGGCCGTCCGGCGAAGATCGTCGCGAAGATGAACGCACTCGCCGAGCCGCGTCTGATCCAAGCGCTCTACGAAGCGAGCCGAGCCGGCGTGTCGATCGACTTGATCGTGCGCGGCATCTGCTGTCTCCGGCCCGGCGTTCCAGGCGTGTCCGACAACATTCGCGTACGCTCGATCGTCGGGCGTTTCCTCGAGCACAGCCGGTTGTTCGATTTCCACCACGGCGGCGTCCAAGTGACGTATGCCGCGAGCGCCGACTGGATGCAGCGCAACTTCTTCTCACGCGTCGAGACCGCGTTTCCGATCGACGATGCGCGCATCGCCGCTCGCGTCGTCGCCGATGGACTGACAGCGTACTTGGATGACGACATGCAGGCGTGGACGCTGGGGGCCGACGGCCACTACTCTCGTGCGCCCAGGCGCAGTGACAGACCGCAGTACTCCGCACAGTTCGAATTGCTCGAGCGGCGCGCGTACGACCGCTTCGATCAGGTCAGACCGATCTCGTAAGCACTCGTCGCGAGCTTCTCGGCCTCCTGTTCGAGATCAGCACGCAAGAGCGGATTCTCGTCGAGCCATTGCGGCGGAAATGACAGCAAATAGCCGTCTTTCTTCGTTTCGATCCCGACCTTCACGGCCGGCGTCTGTCCGCGATCGCGGTTCAAGAGCACCGCGAGTCGGAACACCAAGATCAGTCGTTCCACGGTAGCGCGCATCTCGGGCGAAACCGCTTCGATGCGTTCGGGCGGGAAGCGTCGGCGCTGTCCTTCGATCAGTGCGGCGAGCACGACTTGGTCCTCGCGCGAGAAGCCAGGCATGTCGCTGTTCTCGACGATGTACGCACCGTGTCGCTGATGTCCGCCGTACGAGAGCGTCAATCCGATCTCGTGCAAGCGCGACGCCCACACGAGGAAGCGTTCACCGAATTCGCGCGGGATCGCGAAGCCGCCGAAGGCCTGGTGGAACAACTCGATCGACGAAGCCAGGACCCGCGCACTCTGCTCGACGTCGACGGCGTAGCGTTCCATGAAGCGCTTGATGGTCTTGTCGCGCACGTCTTCGTGTCGCACGCGGCCGAGCAAGTCGTAGATCAGGCCTTCGCGCATCGCACCTTGTGAGACGCGCATGTGTTCGATGGCCAGGCCGTCGAAGAGCGCGCTGAGGATCGCGACGCCGCCGGCGATGACGTTCACACGTTCGGGATCGAGACCTTTGATGCGCGTGAATTCAGCCGGCTTGCCGATCTCGATCAATTCGCGCCGCAACTTGCGCAGTCCCTTGCCCGTGATGCCGCCGGCACTCCATTCGTTCGCACGCAAGATCTGCTCGATCGAAGTCAGCGTGCCCGACGAGCCCACGGCTTCCTCCCAACCTGTCGATCGATAGCGTTTTTCGAGCGGTTTCACTTCCAGTCGCGCCGTGATGCGCGCCTTGTCGAACTTGTCACGCGTCACGTCGCCGGTGCCGAAAAAGCGCATCGACCAATTCACGCAGCCCATGTGCAAGCTGTCCGTGCGCAGCGGTTCGAAGCGCTCGCCGATGATGCATTCCGTGCTGCCGCCGCCGATGTCGACGACGAGTCGACGCGCGGTGTCGTCGGACAGATCGTGTGCGACGCCCAAGTAGATCAAGCGTGCTTCCTCCAGGCCCGACACGATCTCGATCTGATGTCCGAGGGCTTTTTCGGCGCGCGTCAGGAACGCGCGTGAATTGCGAGCGATGCGCAGCGCACTCGTTCCGACGGCACGCACGTTGTCCTCGGGCATTCCTCGCAGTCGCGCACCGAAGCGTTCGATGCACGCGAGCGCGCGCTCTTCGGTGATCTCGTCGAGTCGACGCTTGTCGTCGAGACCAGATGCGAGCGAGATGCGCTCACGCAAGCGATCGACGATGTGCAACTGGTCTTGCACGGTCCGCGCGACGACCATGTGAAAGCTGTTCGAGCCCAGATCGACGGCTGCGAACGTGTCTTGAGTGCGATCCGATGCCACGGACCTCCTATACCGACGAATCGCGCGACACGCAACGCGCTGATGTTCTCAATCGTCGTCGGGAAATGTCCAGGCCGCGCGCAACGCCTCGAGGATCTCGCGGCGGACGATCGACGGCGCGAGGCGACTCGTCTCCAGATACGACGCGTGCTCGCTGAAGAGTCCAGGGTGGGCGCGACCGAACCACAGCTCGGGCGAGGGCGTTGTCTGCGGGTGGTGATGCCAGCGAATCGCGGCGGTTTCAGAGCTGTTTTCGAGCACATTCAAGCGCGCCGCGAGCGTCTCCAAAGCCGGGCGCGCGAGCGGGGGACGCGACACGAGATCGAACCACGAATGCGTGCCGATGACGAAGCGATAGGTCGCACCTCCCGCTCGTTCGCCGATCGCGAGCACGCGGTCGGCCCCCGACGATCCGAAGAGCGCGTGTCGACCCGGTTCGAAGCCCGGCGCTCGCGACGCGAAAATGCACAAGTCCAGATGCGTGATGTCGTCACGACTTCCTGCGGCGAGCGCGGCTCGGTCGGTGCGCGAGCGTTCCAATTCCGCGCGCCACAGATCCTCGAAGCGCTCGAGATCGCCCGTGACGATGTCGTCGAGTTCCCAAACTGCGTCGCGCATCACGATTTCGCGCCGCTCGCGATCCGACGCACCCACGAATCGCGCGCGCCACGGCGACCGATCGACGTCGACGAGTCCGTTCAAGACGAGGTCGACTTGGTACGAGCGCTCGTTCGGCATCTCGAAGAAATCCCCAGCGCGCGCGACGTCGACGAGTTGCGCTTCGATCGCCAGTGCTCGCTCGGGGAAGCGCGCTGCGAAGGCCGCGCACAGACCGTCGGTGTCGTAGTGATTGTTCGCGATCGCGGTGCAGCCGCGCGCCAGTTCTTCGCGACGGTCCGCGGGCAATCGATCGAACGCGAGCACGATCTCGGTCGAGAGATCGCGCCTCAATTCTGCCGGCGTCGTGTTGCCCGGCCAGTGCGACAAATTCAGGCCCGGCTGCCCCCACGTCCCGTCGACGCTGATCTGTCGCTCACCCGTGCGCTCCGCGCTGAATCGAATCGGCAGGTCCATCAGCGCCTGAGCTCTTGCCCCTGCTTTTCAGGCTCTTTTTCCGGCTCTTTTTCTTTCTCGAGGATGCGCGTCAGGCGTTCGACATTGTTGCGCGAATCGCGCGCCGCGATCTCCAGGAACCCGCGCATGTCGGCCGTCAGATCCTTGCGCGCCAACTGCTCGGTCGCGCGCAACAACGCTTTCTCGTACAGCGCTTTCGCGCGCGGCAAGTCGCGCTTCAAGTTGTAGTCGAGCACCACGGCGAGGTCGTTCAGGTAGTTCGGATCGTCGGGCGAGAGCGACAAGGCCTTCTCGTACGCGACGAGCGCTTTCTCCCACAACTCCTTCGCACGCGCGCGATCCTCTTCCTTCTTGGACTTGGCCAGCGCGTCGCCGGCGTCGCGATTGAAGAGCCCCACGTTGTTCCAGTACGGAGCGTGCTCGGGCACGACCGCCGTTTGAATTTCGGAGAGCAGCGCCGCGTCTAGGTTGCGCTGCTTGTTGGCGCTCCATCCGATCAACGCATCGAGGATCGGAATGTTGTAGCCGCGGTTCGAGTCGATCGAGCGCACGAGGTCGACGGGATTGTCGGTGAAGTTCTTCGCGAGCGCTTCGATCGCCTCCGCGAACTTCTGTTGGTGGAAGCGCGCGAGCGCCGTGTAGAACCACGAGTTGTAGAAGTCCGGCCGCTCCTTCAATGCCGCTTGGAACGCCTCTTCGGCCGGTGCGTACTGCTTCTGCTCGAACTGCGCGAAGCCGAGCCACCACAAGATCGAGCCGTCGCCGGGGTCGTCCGGTCCCCAGTTCTGCGTGAAATTCGCAGCGCCTGCTTGCAGCGTCGTCACGAACTGCGCGCCGTCGAGCGCGCCTTTGATCTCGTTGAAGTCGACGACTAAGGGGTCGAATCCGAGCGCCAGGGCGTACTCACGCGCCGCTTCTTCGGGCTTCTGCTTCCAACCAAACGCACGCGCCAGTTCCAAGTGCGGCGCTGCCGAGCGCGCTTTAGCCGCCGGCGTCGCGATCGTCGAGAGCAAGTTCGCCGCGCGCAAATTGGCCGAACACGCCGCCTCCCAGTGTTTCTCCGCCGCCGGCTTCTCCGCTTCGATCTGGTTCGCGGCGACGAACTGCGCCATCGCGACTTGTCCGAGCATCAAGTGCGTCTCGGGATCGTTGGGCGCGAGAGCGCACGCTTTGTCGGCGGCCGAGCGTGCGAGCGGCAGGTTGCGCGCGTACCACGCCGACTCCGCGAGAGGGCCGAACGCGTCGGCGAAGCGCACCGGATCCGCCTTGGTGGCCTTCTCGAGGTAGTTGACCGCGTCGATGAACGCCATGTCGACGACGCCGCCGGGCGCGCGCTCTTGGATGTAGCCCTTCGCCTTGAAAGCGAAGGCCATGCCGTACAGGTACTCCATGTCCGGCCCTTTGGCGCCCGCGTGGTCGAGCTTGTCGATCGCGTCGAGCGCGTCGTTCACGCGCCCCTGCGGCAGCCAACTGCGCAGCGTCCACATGCGCGTCTTGAGCGTCGCTCCATCTTGTTTTTCAGCTGTTTCGAAGGCGATTTGCGCATCGGCTGCTTTGCCCTCGGCGAGCAACGCGCGGCCCTTAGCGACGAGTTCGTCGACGGTTTCGGCATGCGCGTGGACCGCGAAGAGCGGCAGGACGAGGAGGAGGAGCTTCGTGAACATGGTCGATTCGACTTTCTAGAAAAGGTGCGCGCGTCAGCGCAACGATGCTGCCCAACGATCGGCGTCTTGGATACGCGTGTCGCGCTTCGATGCGAGTGCTTCTTTGCAACGTGCGAGCCAACCCTTCGGTCCGCGCACGTCTGCGCCTGCGTCCGGTCCGGTCGCGAGGCATATTTCGAACCACGCGAGCGCCGACGCAGCATCGCCGACGAGCGTGAGTTCCAACACGCCGAGCGAACGGTACGCGTCGCTCAAGTTGGATTCGATTTCTTCGAGTGCGCGAGCCGAACCCTTGTCGTCGATCGCGCGCGTGCGCATGTCGACGACTCGACGCTCGTCGATCGCTGCAGCGTGCGCGAGCCATCCGCGCGCGACTGTGGGATCGCGTTGCAGGTAGTCGACGAGCACGCGCCCCGCCTCGCGCAATGTCGTTGCGTCTTCGGATTGAAGCTCGAGCGCGGCTTGGAATCCTGCGAGAGCGCGCTCCATCATCTCTTTCGCACGCGTCAGTCGACGATTGGCCTCGTCGACTTTTCCGGCGGCAGCCAGCGCGCGCGCGCCGATCTCGAGCGCGACAGCGGCGTCTCGATTGGAACTCGCCGCGAGCCTCGCGTAGTGCACGTTCGCGCGGTCGTACTCGTGCACGTAGTCGAAGACGCGCGCCGCCTTCTCGAGCGCTTCGAGACCGGCTCCGCCGCTGCCGCTCTCGGATTCGATGTAGCGCGCGCCGATCTCCGCGAGGCCTGCGAGAGCGCTCTCCGCGAGCGGCGCGTGCGCAGTCGACAGCGCGCCCTTTGCGGCGTCTTCCACCGACAAGAATGCGTCGCGCGCACCGTCCAGATCGCCTTGCCGCGCGCGCGCGAAACCGAGTCCGGCGCGCGTCGTCGCGATGCGCGCATCACATTCCGCCGACCGTGTTCCGTCCGTTTTTTTGCACGCCTTGAAGTCGGCTTCGGCAGCTTGGAACGCGGCCGGATTCGCGCGACCGGCGGCGAACTCGTCGAACGCGCTCGCGAGGCGTTCCGAAGCGAGCGTCCACAGCGCCGGCGCACTCGTCGGATGCGCGGCGGTGAAGCGCTCGTACTCGCGGATCGTCGCCTCGCGGCCCGCCGACTGCGTGACCGAACCCGCCAGCCACTCGTGCAAGGCCGAGCTGTCGGGAAAGAGCGCGAGTCCGTTCTGGGCGATCGATCGCGCTGCAGTGTCGGCACCGCGGTCAGATTCGACACCCACGAGGCGGCCCCAAACTTTCGGATCGCGCGGATCGCGTGCGAGCGCCGCGAACGAGGCCGTGCGCGCTTCGTCCAAGTCCTTCGCGTTCTCGGGGACGCTCTGCGTCGCTCGACCGAGGCGCATCGCGTCGGCCCACACGCTCTCCGGCGTAGCGCCGCCCGGCAGCACGATATTCTGTCCGTCGAGCGCGTCGATTCCGGCCCGCGCATGCAGCCGCGCTTCGTCGTAGCGCTCCAACCACAGCGCCGCGCGACTGGCGCCGAGTTCCGCACGCGGACCGCCGCGTTTTTTGGCGGCCTCGACGTAGTCGGTGAGCGCGCGCTCGGCATGATCGCGCGCTTCGCCGACGAGCGGCCCGCGCGACTCGGCCTGCGGTGCGCGCGACTCGGCCTGCGGTGCGCGCGACTCGGCCCGCGGCCCGCGCAGTGCTTCGAGCACGATCTCACTCGACGTATCGGCGCGCAGAATGCGCAGATCGGCGCTCTCGGGAGCGGTCGCCACTGCGTGATCGAGCACGCGGACCGCCGCGCGCAGGTCGCCGCTCGCCAAAAAGCCTCGGGCGCGTGCGACTTCGCTCTGCGTGACGAGGACGCCCAGCAGACTGCGCGCTTGGTCGTACTCGCCGCGACGGATCGCGACGACCGCAGCGCTCGGGACGTCGGCCGCGACCGCGGGATCGCCCGTTTTTTCCGGGGTCGCGTCGAGCACCGCGCGCGTGATGGCGGCGCGCGAAAAATCGCCTTGAACCTCGGGGAAGAGCGCGCGCAATCGTTCGTCGAGCGCGCGCTCCACACGGGCGGCCTCGTCAGCGCGAGCGGCGCGAGCCTCCTCGGGCCCGAGACTACCGCAACCCACCGACGCGGCGCTGAGGAGGAGGGCGCAGATGTGCACGCAGAGGTACACGCAGTGGCGCCCAGAGTGGCGCCCAGAGAGGCGCCCAGAGAGGCGCCCAGAGAGGCGCCCAGAGAGGTGCCCAGAGAGGTGCCCGGCCCGTCCGGAACCAGCGCATTCCAAAGCTCCGACCCCCAAAATCCTGCGTGCGGAAATGGCGTCCATGGTTCTCTGCGAGCGCATCCTACCCAGTAGTCGTCGGCGCCTCACCGTGCTTCACCTGCTGACTCGGTTTCTCCCATTCACACCCACGGCTCCGGTCCAACACGTTGAAGGTTGCGGCCATCCGCGCGAGAGTAGACGCCCCATGATCCGCTCCTTCACGCCCTCGGTCCTGTCCTTCGCGCTCGTCGTCATGCTCATGACCGGCTGCGACAACCCCGCATGCGTGTTCAGCGCCGCCGGCTGCGCCAATGGTGGAGCGGGGGGCGGCGTCGGCAGCGAAGCAGCGTCGGTTCCCGCCGACGGCGAGGAATTGGTGTCGGCCCTTCCGACCTTGGTCAAGTTCGCGCCGACCGGCACGAGCGTCGACCCCAAGTCTCCGATCGTCTTGACGTTCAGCGAATCGATGGCGAGCACCAACCTGTCGTTCGCGTTCGAGCTCAACGCAGGTGGGCTCGGCGTCGTGCCGTTGTCGGCGTCGGCGCTCGTCGGAGATGGACACGTGGTCGTGCTCTTTCCCTTGACCGATCTCCAAGCAGGCACCGAATTCACGATCCTCTACCGCGCGACCGTCGTCGTCGCGGACCGCACCGGCCAGGCCGTCGTGCAACCGACCGATCGCGAGATCGGCTCGTTCTCGACGGCCGCGACCGCGCCGGCTCTGCCGACCGTCGTCGCGACATGGCCCGAAGACCTGAGCACGAACGAGAGCCCGACCGGAGAGATCGACGTCGTCTTCTCGCGCCCCATGGACCAGACGAGCATCGTCGACGCGTCGTGGGTCGTCACGGTGGGTGGATCCGCACCGACCAACGATCCGGCGCCGCAACCGGTCGCGATTTCGGGGATCGTGACCGATTCGCGCGTCTACCGTTGGCGCAGCACGGATGCGTCGAGCAACGCGGTGTCGCTGGGAACGGACGCACAGGTGCAGCTCGAACTCGCGCCCACGGGTCAAGCGATCAAAGACACCGCTGGCAACTCGCTCGCGAACAAAGTCATCAGCTACCGGACGCTCTCTTTCTCGCCGCCGACGGGTGGAGCGATCACCTCGTTTCCGGTCGACGCGATCGGCATCGACCAAATCAGCGGACCGCAAGATTTGGCGGTCCGCGTCGATTTCACGGGCGCACAAGCGGGCGATCGCGTCGGCGTCTACATGTTCGGCCGCGAGCCGCAACCGACGCCGCCGATCGCCGTCGAGAATTTGCGCACGATCGCGCTGTTCCGAGAGCTTCCGCTGGTCGCGCCATTCACGTCGTTCACGTTCACGGCTGGCGAGCTCGACCTCGTCAGGACTCAGTCGCCGCTCGCGGCGCGTTTCACCGACGGATCGATCACGTTCGCGTTCTACTTGCGACGCGGAAACGTCGTGTCGCCGATCAAGGTGCTCGACGTCGACGCGACGACGAGGGGGACGCAGAGTCCGGTGCTCGACACGATTCCGCCCACGATTTTGGGCTTTTCCACGAGCGGAACGACCATCTCGAGCTTTCGCTCCGACCAACGCGGCATCGTGATCGTCGGTCGTGCGAGCGAAGTACTGCGCGCCGTGTCGGTGGTGACGCCGCTCGGTTCGAACGAGGTCACGATGGGCGAACCGGCGCCGGTCGTGGGCTCGAATGCGGCGGGCTTGTTCATCGCCGCACCCGTCGACGTCGGCGTGCTGACGCCGGCACAATCGCCGCAGAACTACACGATTCAGGCTTTCGATCGCGCGCTCAACGGCGCCGGCACGATCACTGGACAGTTCACGCAGGTCGGTCAAGCCGCGAACGGCGCGTTGCTTTTCACGGACGTCACGGTCGAAGTCGTGAACGCCGCCACGCTCGCGCCGATCGTGGGCGCCACCGTCATCGTGCACGAGAACATCGGCGGCACCGTCGCCTTCGTCGCGGCGAACGTGACGGCGGCGAACGGACGCGTGACGTTGCCCGCGTCGTTCGCGGGTGAGACGATCGTCAGCGTCGACGCGCGCAATCAGGGCTTCGATCCGTTCACGTTCGACGGCGTGCCCACCGATCACGTCAGCATTCCACTGCGCACGAGTTTGCTCGCGAACGGCAGCGTGTCGGGCAGCGTCAACACGACTGACACCAATTTCGCGGCGTACACGAAGTCGGTGGGCGACACGCGCTTCCCGGCGATCGGTGAGACGTTGCTCACCGCCGGAAGTTGCTCGTTCAGCACGCAAGCACAGAGCTTGCAGTGCGCGTTCGGCCCGACCGCGATTCGCTCGCGCGAGATCGGGGCAGCGAGCGCGATCGTCGTGCTCGAACCTCCGAGCCCGTTCTTGTATTCCGCGCTGACGTTCTTGAAGGCGTTTCAACTCGCGCTGCCGGTCGCACCGGTCGAGCCGGGCGGCACGTCGCAGGTCGTGCTCGCCACGGGGACGTCACTCGACTCAGGCACGCTCGATCCGGAAGAGCGCCCGATCGACGTTGCGCCGCTCGTCTTGAACACGGCCGCGTATCCGACGCTCTCCGGCACGCCGCGCGTGCGCGTCGAAGCCACATCGCCCGGCATCGGTCGCGCGGTGACGGTCGGTCGCGGGATCGGGTTCAACGATTCCTTGCCGGCGAACACGTACGCGATTCGAGCGGCCTTCCCGGGTTCGTGCGACGGTGTGCAGGACGTCGTGACGGACCTCTTGGGCCGATTCGTGACTGCGGGCACGATCGATGCCGACCTGCTGATTCGCGCCGAGGTGGTCGACACGGCCGGCAATCGCGGCGGCGTGCGACCGCGCTTGTCTCTCGCCTCGGGTACGCTCGTTCCGCCCGCGCCGCCGACACCCGACGCGACGCCGTTCGTCGCCAATCCGGGCCCGGCGGCCGATTTTCGTTTTGCGGACACGCTTTCCTTCGGCGAACCGGGCCTGCACAAGGCCGTTTTCACCGATTCGACCGGCGCCGCGTGGACGGTCTGGCGTGTGGATGGATCGGGCGCGCAAGCCGTGATGCACCTGCCCCGCATCGCCGCAGGCGGCACGTTCCCGCTCGCCGCGGGCAATTGGTCGGTGCGCGTCTCGAGTTTCTCGTGGCCGACCTTGAACACGGCCAACTTCCTGTGGAGCGACGTCGAGCGCGAGTTCTCGCACTTCGCTCACGCGGCGAGCCTCTCGACTCCGGCGCCTTGATCGCCCGGCAACGCCGTGGTATCGCTCCCAAGCGTAGAGCGCAGGAAACGTAGCGATTTCTCCGCCGCCAGCGCTCCACATCGTCACCGAATTGCGATCGAGGGTATCCACGTGATTTCGTCCCGCGCCAACTTGTCCCGCAACCTGATCTCCATTCCGACCCTTCTTCTGGCGGCGAGCCTCGCTCTCCCGTCGTGCAAAACCGGACCGTCGCCGGTCGGCATCGGCACGCGTGGCGAAGGTGCGACCAAGATCATGGAGCGTGCGCCGATCGACATCGCCGTGCTGCCGGTCGTGAACAACACGGGCAAGAATGTGCCGGCGAGCGTCTTGCGCGCTTCGTTCCAGCAAGGTCTGGTCGAGCGTCGCTACAGCCCGCTCTCGCTCGAGTACGTCGATCGCAACATCACGGAAGCCAGCTACAACCCGGGCGCAAGTCAGGAACAGGCCGTGTGCACGATCGAGATCGCGCGTTGGGACACGAGCTTGTGGGAGACGCACAATGCGCTGCAGGTCAACTTGGTCGTGCGCATTGTCGATGCGACGAGTGGTCAAGAGTTGTGGAAGGGCAGTGTCGACCAGCGTTTCGACCTGGGAACGCAGATCGAGAATTTGCCGACGGAGACGCAGCGCATTCAAAAGACGTGCGACATCCTGTCGACGGAAGTGCTGCAGAAGTTGCCGCCGCGTGTCGCGCGGTCGCCGATGGAGCAGTGAGCGGACGGTTGGCTGGCACGTGCGAGAAACTCCGCACACTGGGTCGCCACGCCTCGTCTCTTCCAAGTAGAACCTCGAGCGCGCGAAGGGCGAAACGAGTCCAATCTCGCGCTCGGGGTTCTACTTGGAAGAGATGAGGCGTGTTGGTCAAGTGCGCCGGGTCGCATTGCCGATGTCCCTCATGATTCGACGACAAGCATCGATTCACCAGAGGAGTTGAATCCGAGTCGAGTGCGTCCACTCGGCAACCGACTCGCTCTCTGGGATCCCCGACTGCTGCGCGACCTGAGCAGGCGGCTGGCAAGAACCAAGAGGACCGGAGATCCGTCGCCGGGCGTTGTGGGTTCCGACTGACAAGAGTACCCTCGGATTGTGAGTTGCGAGCTCGGCCTTCTTTCCGATCCAGATTTCAAGCACAGAGGGAACAATGAAGCTTCCGCGTGCACCAGATCGCGTTGGATGCTGCCGAGAACGTGACCGTGGCCGGAGTGACGTTCTCGCCCGATTTTCCTATGACGCCGGGCAACTGGCCTCCCTTTGGAACTGGGATCAAGAGCCGGTATTTCGTGACACGTTTCAATTCTTTGGGATCGGCGATCGTGTGGAGCGCAGTTGTCGAGCAGGCGCAGAGTCATAATCAGTCCACTCCCCACGGAATGGCACTCGACCGGGACGGTAGTGTGGTGGTCGTCGGCGAAACCGAGAGTTACTTCTATCCCACGACACCCGGTGCTGCCTTCCCTGCCCCGACCACCTTCGTGAACGACTACAACGGCTACGTGTTCAAAGTAGCAGCAGGGGGGACGGGACTCGACTACGGGTTCTACTTGACCTCGCGTGCGCTGGCCTACGACGTTTCACTCGACGTCTCCGGCGTCGCGACGATCGCCGGCGGCGACCGCTGGAGCACGATGCCGATCACACCCGGCGCACCGACTGGATCAGGCGTCGTCAACGGTGCCGACGCCTTCTTGTGCCGCATCGATCCGACCGGGACGCAGCTCCTGTACTCCGCTCGTCTCGGCGGCCCCAACTGGGAATTCGCCGAGTGCATCACGCGCCTCGACGATCACCGCGTGGCCATGGGCGGCAACGCCGGCCTCGCGAGCTTCGTCACGCCGGGCGCTTTCGACACGACGTACGGAGGCGGATATGAGGACGGCTTCGTGGGGGTTGCCGACCTGCTCTTCCAAGGAGTGCAAGTGCTCGGCGCCTCGACCCCGGCCTGCCTCGGTTCGATCGGCATGAACACTGCGGGCCTTCCATCTGCGAGTTCGTCGACTTTCTCCTTCTGGTGCAGCGGCGCGCCTCCGAACGCGAACGGCTGGTTGGTGCTCGGTGCGGTCGCGCCGACGCCTGGTGTCGTCGCCGGAGCAGCGCTTCACATCGACCGCACTCGACGGATGTACTTGCGGGCGGTCACGACCGATGCTCGCGGTTTCGTACAGACTCCGCAGTCGCTGGCCGGGCTACCGGTGGGCAGGCAACTCGCGGCGCAGTACGTGTTCCGGAACACGCCCGCGTGTCCGGGGGCCGGCGTGTTCAGCGCCAGCAACGCGCTTCTGTTGCAGGTGCAGTAGCCTCCGCGGCCCCGGCATCGGCGCTCACGGGCCTGACGCGGCCTGTGGCATCCAAGGCCTCCCGCCGCTAGACTTCTCGCCCTCGTGGCCTGAACCTGTGTTCCGGCCCACCGCTCCATCCCTCCGGGTGGCGCACACCCAGTCTCGGGGTTCCTTGCCCTTGGACTGCGGCAAGTTCAGATCGTCCGCCATGAACAAGGAGTTCACATGGCCGTTCCCGCAGCACGCAAAGTCGAAATCGCCAGCCAGTTCGCCACCAAGAAGGGCGATTCCGGGTCTCCGGAAGTCCAAGTGGCTCTCCTCACCGAGAACATCAAGAACCTCACCGAGCACATGAAGCTGCACAAGAAGGACTTCACGTCTCGACGTGGTCTCTTGGGCATGGTCGGTTCGCGCGCCAAGCTCCTGAAGTACCTGCGCCAGACCGCGCCGGAGCGCTACCAGAAACTGATCGAGCGTCTCGAACTGCGCCGCTGATCGTGTCGCTGAACCGATGATGTCCCAGCTCGCGCCACCGATGCTCCATGCCCGTCGATCCGGTCGATCGTGACCTGAACCCAAGAGCGCCCGCTCTCCGACCGCAATCGGGGGGAGCGGGCGCGACTCATTTTCGCCTGGCCACCGCGCTCTCACGGCGCTGCTGTCCAGATGCGAACACCGCACACCAAACCTGAAAAGCAAAAACTGAGAAGTAGAAAGCAACGTTCCACATGAATTCCAAGCACGTACGCGTCGAGGCCGAGATCGCGGGCCTCAAGCTCGTTCTCGAGACCGGCCAAGTCGCGCGTCAAGCGCACGGCGCCGTCATCGCGACGCTCGGCAGCACGATGACCTTCGCGGCCATCGCCATCGGTCCTGCGAAAGACGAACAAGACTTCTTCCCGTTGACCGTCGACTACCGCGAGAAGACCGAAGCTGCGGGCAAGATCCCGGGCGGTTTCTTCAAGCGCGAAGGACGTCCGACGACGAAAGAGATCCTGACCATGCGCCTCATCGACCGGGCGATCCGGCCGATGTTCCCCGAGGGCTTCAAGAACGAAGTCCAAGTGATGAGCCACCCGCTCGCGTACGACGGCGTCGTCAACGCGGACGTCACGACGATGATCGCGGCTTTCGCAGCCGTGCGCATCTCGGGCGTGCCCTTCGAAGCGACGCTCGGCGCCGTGCGCATCGGTCACCTCGACGGCCGCTTGGTCGTCTTCCCGCCGGACGATCGTCGCCGTGAAGAATCGCGCCTCGACCTCGTCGTCGCCGGCCACAGCAAAGGCATCGCGATGGTCGAAGCGGCCGCTCGCGAGCTCTCCGAAGAGGAGATGATCGAAGCGCTCGAACTGGCGCAGAACACGATCGCGCAGATCTGCGCGCTGATCGACGAACTCGTCGAAAAGGCCGGGAAACCGGCCATGAAGTGGGAAGCGCCGGCCAAGGACAAGGCGCTCGAGAAGGGCATCGCGGCGTACACGAAGGCGCTCGACGACGTCATCTTCACGCCCGGCAAGCACGAGCGTCAGGAAGCGATCGACGCGATCAAGGCGCAAGCGATCGAAAACCTCGCCGCTGGCATCAGCGACGACAAGCAGAAGGCTGCGCGAGTCAAGGCCGTCAAGGCGGAGTTCAGCGAACTGATCACGGCGCGTGAACGCGAGATGATCCTGCAGGGCAAGCGCCTCGACGGTCGCACGAACGAGGACATTCGCACGATCACGATCGTGCCCAACTTCGTTCCGCGTCAGCACGGTTCGGTGCTCTTCACGCGCGGCGAAACGCAAGCGATCGTGTCGATCACGCTCGGCACCCCGGACGACGAACAGATCATCGACGGCATCGACGACGAGTACAAAAAGGCGTTTTACCTCCACTACAACTTCCCGCCGTACTCGGTCGGTGAAACGCGTCGCCTCGGCGGCCCGGGTCGCCGCGAGATCGGTCACGGGATGTTGGCGGAGCGCGCGCTCGCCGCAGTTTTGCCGGCGAAAGAGCGCTTCCCGTACACGATCCGCATCGTGTCCGACATCACCGAGTCGAACGGTAGCTCGTCGATGGCATCGGTCTGCGGCGGCTGCCTCGGCATGATGCTCGCCGGCGTCCCGCTGACGCAGCCGGTCGCGGGAATCGCGATGGGCCTCGTCACGGACGGCAAGCGCGACGTCATCCTGTCCGACATCCTCGGATCGGAAGACCACCACGGCGACATGGACTTCAAGGTCGCGGGTTCGGGGCTCGGCATCACCGCGCTCCAGATGGACATCAAGGTCAAGAGCGTCAGTCGCGAGCTCTTGTCGCGCGCTCTCGCTCAAGCCAAGGCGGGTCGCAAATTCATCCTGCGCAAGATGCTCGACGCCGTCGGCCGCCCGTCCAGCGACATCAGCGAGTTCGCGCCGCGCATGGAAGCCCTGCAGATCCCCGGCGACAAGATCGGCTTCTTGATCGGCCCGGCCGGCAAGAACATCAAAGCGATGCAGGAGCAGTACAAGGTCAAGATCTCGGTCGTCGACGACCAAGGTCACATCAAGGTGTTCGGCACCGACTCGAAGCTCGTCAAGGATTGCGCGCGCGCCATCCTCGCGATGTGCGAGACCCCGAAGATCGGCACGCGCTACACCGGTACGGTTAAGAGCGTCCGCGACTTCGGCGCGTTCATCGAGATCCTGCCGGGCGTCGAAGGCCTGTGCCATATCAGCGAACTGGCCGATGGCTACGTGGACAAGGTCACGGACATCATTCAGGTCGGTGAAGCGATCGAAGTCGTCATCATCAACGTGGACGACCGCGGCAAGATCAAGCTCTCCGCGAAGGCGGCGACCGCCGTGACCTGAAAAAAGATCGCGCTCGAGAGCGTGCGACGGGGCTCCGATCCGGAAGGGTCGGGGCCCCGTTCAGTTCTCGGCTGCCATTCAGTTCGCGGCCACTCGTGTCGAAAGAGCCCGCAGAGGATCCGGCCAATGTCATCGTCGAGCTTGCGTGAAATCTCCGAAACGCGCTCCCGCCGCAAAAGTCCTTTGGTAGAAGGAACACGGATCCCGATCTTGCCCCCGCGCGGTCGATCGAGTGTTTCCGCAGTCACGCGGAACGCGAGTGCCCCAGAGATGGAGTTCACTCGACTCGGTAATGACGCGACCGGCGCTGTGGGGTGGGCGACCGCGATCCATTCCAATTTCATTCGGGCTCACAACACAGGTCTCCGCGTTGCCATGAACATCTGCCTTCGTTCGATGGCCTTGGGGTCGATCCTCGCGATCGCCTTCACCGCACTCGCTGACGCATCCACGATCCACGGTCAAGTCTCCATCGGTCAAGTCTCCATCGGGGGCCGATCGCTCATATCCGTCGATGACGGACTCGAACGCGCAGCGGAGCCCAGTGAGATGCAGCCGAGTTGGGTCTGCGATCGCTCCGACAACATCTGTGGGCTCGACGACCCGAAGATGCTCAGCAAGCCGGCGAAGATCGACTACGACGCGCTGCTGAAAGCGACCCCTGAGATGAAGAAGATCGCGGCCGACAAGATCGACCCGAACTCCTCGGAGGGCATCAACTTGAAAAGCCGCGCCGCCGACCGCGTGCGCGAAAAAGCCGACGCGGTGCGCGCGGCGCAGGGCTACTGCTCGGTGTGGAAAACGATCAGTCACAAAGATGGTCGCACCATTCCCGACATCACCGACTTGGTGAAGGCTCAGCTGTAGGAATGGAGCGCCGTTCCGTCCGGTCCCGGATCGTCCGGCGCATTCCCGCATTCGTCGCCTTGCTGGCGGCGATCGTATTTCCGCTCGCCTGTCGAAGCACGCCGGCAGAGCCCGAGGTGGAACCGCCGAGCGGGGCCGATGCGATCACGCTCGACTCGTTTCGCGACCTGATTCAGAAGGGCTCACTGCGGCCGGTCGACGTCATGGACGGCGATCCCGCGTTCGTCGATCCGAAGCCCGACGCCGAGGGCGAAGGCTTCGACACGGCGGCGATGCGGCTCGAAGAAGCGCTGGTCGCAGGACGTCCGACGGCGACTCCGATCGAGTCCGCTGTGCCGCCGCCGACGCCCGAGAATCCGTACTTGCGCTTCGGCAAGCGCATCATCGTCTACGACAAATTGGGGCTGATCACGAAGCCCTATCCATTGCGGATCGGGCTGGGCGAGCGACTCAAGAAGCTGCTCGAGACTTATGGTCAATTCGCGCTCTACGATCCGAAGAGCGGCACGCAGAATCCCGACTCGGTCCGCATCGACCTCGAGAAGGGGTGGGACCAAGAGGTGTTCTCCGATCTGCGCGCGATCGTGCCGAACGACGGCAGCACCGTGAACATCGCCGACTGGCTGATCGTCACGAGCGGGCCAGAGTTGCTGGCCGAGGTCGAGTCGTTCATCAACATCTTCGCGGCCGGCGTTCCGCAGATCGAGATCGAGGCCAAGATCGTCGAAGTCACGACGACCGACACGCTCGACCTCGGCGTCAAGCAAGTCGACAGCGCGACACCGATCTTCGGTTTTCCCGATCACACGTTCGTGAAGTCGCTCGGCTACACGCTGCCGAACACGTCGGGCGCCATCAATTCGCTGCTCACGCTCGGCGGCGTGCAAGACGGCGTGAAATTCAATGCGGTGCTGCAGGCGCTCGCGAGTTTCGAGAACGTGTCGATCATCTCGCGCCCGAAGATCGCCGTGCGTGAGGGCGGTCGCGCGTCGATCGTGAACACGCTCAAGATCCCGAACTTGAACGTCACCGGCATCAGCACCGACGGCAAGTACGGAGCGAGCGTCGTGTACGAGGAAGTCGGCATCAAGCTCTACATCGTTCCGCGCGTCGTCGGCACGCAGACGGTGGCGCTCAACATCGACATCGAGTCGTCGGCGCAGAGCGGCAGTGCCGTCGTCTTCAACGTGTCCGGCACGAACGCTTCGTCGGTGTCGAATCCGATCATCTCGCGCCGTGCGGCGACGACCGTCGTGTACCTCGAACCGGGGCAGGCCGTGATCCTCGGCGGCTTGATCAGCGAGCGCTCGATCGACTCCGAGAACAAGGTGCCGTTGCTCGGCGACATCCCGCTGCTCGGACACCTCTTCAAATCGAACTACAAGCGCAAGGAACAGACGAACGTGCTGTTCTTCATCCGCCCGCGTATCCTCCAGGGCAGCGACATGAACCGCGAGTTCTGACCGCGAGCGCTCGATCGAGCGCCTTCGTAGGGAAGAGCAGCGGTTCTCGCGCGTCGACCCACTCATGAAGCTCCTCTCGAATTGCGGCCGGAACGAGCGCGCGCAGACCCGCCGCGGTGCGGCACTCCTGCTGTCGCTGATGATCCTGCTCGTCCTCGTCGCGATCGTCATTCAGATCAACATTTCGACCGGCACCGATTCGCGCATCGGTCGCAACGACGTGACGCTGACGACGATGGACCTGGCGACCGAATCGGCGCTCCTGCAGTGCGCCGAAGCGCTGAAGACGGATGCCGACTCCGAAGGTTCGGCCGCGGCACCGAGCGCTGGGGCGCCGGGAGCGGGCGGAGCCGGCCCGTCTGCCGCAGCCCTCCCCGGTGCGACCGGAGCCGCGGGTGCGCCTGGGCAAGAGCAATCGCAACCCGTCGATTCGCGTCGCGACGATTGGGCCACGCCTCAGCGCACGGACATCAACAACATCAAGCTGCGCATCATCACGCAGGACGAAGACAGCAAATACAACGTGCTCAACATGCTGAGCGCGGACGAAAAAGAGGCCGAGGCCGCGTTCGATCGCGTCGTGCGCATCCTCGACGCGTGTCGCGAAGGCACGCAGTACGACATCGATCCGCGCACGGCCGAAGAGATGACGAAGACGATGCGCGAGCACATGCTGAAGCGTCGTCAGTCGAAGTTGCCGCGTCCGAAACTCCTGACCGACGACGAGAAGAACGACGACGTCGGCATGCCCATGTCGATGCGCGAGTTCTTGCCGCTCGAGCCCTTCGAAGAGCTGCATTTCAAGGACTTCCGCGACCAAGATCGGAAAGTCGTGCACTCGATCACCACGTTCTTGACGGTGTGGTCTTCGCTCGCGACGAACCCGATGACTTCGGCCAGTTCGCAAGCGATCGCGGGCAAAGGCGGCACGAACGGGAAGAGCACCGCGACGAACAACAACGCGAAAGCGGGCTCGAACTCGACGACGGGCAAAGCCAGTTCGACCGCAGGCGGTTCGAGCACGAGCGGCGGCAAAAGCGGGGACGCGGCGGGTGGAGCGTCGGCTGGCGCGACGAGCGGCGTCGGCGGTGCGACGGGAACCGGCGGAACGGCTCAGGCGGGCGACGCGGCCGATCCGAACGCAGCGGGTGCGACCGGCGCGGGTGCGGGACCGACGGCGGCCGCTTCGACGTCGGGCGGTTTCGGAGTGAACGTGAACACGGCTCCCGCTGCCGTTTTGAAATCCCTCTTCGACAGCCGCGAGGTGCCGGGACGCTTCTGGGACAAGGTGATCGAGTACCGCAATCTCGAGGACGAAGAGGAAAAGAAAAAGGACGAGGAGAACGCCGCGTCGAGCAGTACGTCGTTGGAAGACGAAGAGCAACTCGACGAGTACGGCCAGCCGATCTTGAAACGGCAGATATTCAAGACGGTGCAGGACCTGTCGAAGGTCGACGGCTGGGACGACATGGCCGGGGAGTTCCAAACGAAGATAACGCAGATGCTCACCGTGAAGAGCGACGTGTTCTCCGTGTTCGTGATCGCGCGCAAGTCGACCGCGATGGAGGACGATTCCGGGCTCGGCCTCACGCCGGCCGAAATCCGCAAGCGCGAGGAAACGCGCGGTGACGCGCTGCAGCGCATCGTGCACGCCGTCTATTGGCGCCAGAAATCGGGCGAGGAGACCAAGATCGTGCCCGTGATCCGCTGGGAAGTGCTCGATTACCTCCCGTACGAAGTGCTCGACTTCCCGCCCGACGATCGCTGAGCCACTGCGGTGTGTACGGTGCCACGGCACTCATTCACGCTCGAACCGACTTCGTGATCGTGCCTGGCACCGCACATCAAGAAACGCCGCCTGGTCCGTCGATGATGCCCGCATGATTTCTCTGCGCGCGTGTCTGTCGATCGCGATGTGTGCCTCGTTCACGCTGGCTGGCTTCGGTGCTTCGAAGCACTCGTTCGAAGCGCAGGCCCAGGTCGAATTGCCCGAGGCGAGTTGGTCGGCGGGCGACGTCGTGCACGCCGATTACCGCTCGAATTCGGCTCTGCACACGCTCGTGCTCGTCGACGGCAAGCTCCTCCAAGAGTTCGATTCGATCGAAGAGAAAAACGGCGCGAAGATCTTGCGCGTGCTCGCCGTGGACGAGCGCGGCCCGACACGGGTGCGTATCGAGTATGGAACGCTGCGATCCGTGCAACAGCGCGTCGACATGCCCGCTGCGAGTGCGGACGATGAGCCGCGTGACGCAGTGGATCAGCGCAATCCACTGCAGCAGCGGACGTTCACGATCGTGCGCCAGGCTCGGGGATTCAAAGTCCAGGACGAAAACAGTGTGCGTGTGCCCGAAGGCGTGGCGCGTCTCGTGTTGGAAGAAGAAGGCTTGAGCGGATTCGATTACGTGCGCTCAGGCGACCGCGTCGCGCGCGAACTGGCGGGCAGACCGCTCGCCGTCGGCACCGAGATCGAACTCGGAGCAGAGACCGCGCACGCTTTCGTGGAAGGGCGCAGCGGCCGCGGCGACATGCGGCTGTTCGTGACGCCGAAGGGCACGCGCGACGAGGCTGGCACGCTCGTCCAAGTCTTTTCGACCCGGCTCACGATCCAAACCGAACGCGCCCTGGCCGGGTCCGACACGGCCGTCGAAATGCGCGGCGAAATGCGCTTCTCGGCGAGCACCGGGCGCTTCCTTTCGATCCATCTGGACGGCGTCCTGTCGGTCGCATCCATGTCGCGGGACGACGCGCACACGATCGAAGTCACCGGGCTCGGCCCGTGGTCGATCCGCGAAACAGCGCGCTACGAAAGCACGCGTTGAAGCGGCACCGCCCAAAGCCGCTGGTGCTCACGGCTCGCAGTCAGAGCCCACCTGTAGACGTCGTTCGTCCGCTCGTCGCCCGAGGCGCGTCGTGCTGAAAGCAGCGTACGTTTCGTCACCTCCGATCGACGCCGCTCGGCAGGGCCAGAAGACGCTGCGAGCACACTGTCTTTTCCCTTGAGGCGATCGTCGTCGGGCGCAAGAATCTTGCGCCTTGGGGTCGCTCCCGCGAGACGTTCGCGAGGCCCGCTTGTCTCTCGTCCTCGCCTCTTGGGGGTTCGTTCCACCGTCATGTCGTCCACCAGCGTTTTCGGAGCTCAGTGGGGGGACGAAGGCAAAGGCAAGCTGATCGACTTGCTTTCGCGCGACGCCGATTTCGTCGTGCGCTACCAGGGCGGAGCGAACGCCGGCCACACGGTTGTCGTCGGCAAAGAGAAGTACGTCCTGCATCTGATTCCGTCGGGGATCCTGCATCGCTCCAAAGTGAACGTGATCAGCAACGGAGTCGCGATCGACCCGTTCAAGTTCCTCGACGAAGTCGCCGGCTTGCGCGCGCGCGGGATCCACGTCGACGCCTCGAATCTGCGCCTCTCGGCGAACGCGCACGTGATCTTCGAGCACCACAGAAAGCTCGATCAATTGTCCGAGCGCTGGCGCGGCGAAGGTCGCATCGGCACGACAGGTCGCGGCATCGGACCGGCGTACGCGGACAAAGCCGCGCGCACCGGACTGCGTGTGTGCGACCTGCTCGATCCCGAACACTGCCGTCTGCGCTTGCGTGCTGCGCTCGCCGAGAAGAACGCGATCATCGAGCACGTGCACGGCGCCGAACCGCTCGATCTGGAGGGCGAACTGGACCGCTACGTCGCCGTCGGATCCAGCCTCGCACCGTTCGTCGCAGACACCGGCGCTGAAGTGCGCGCCGCGTACAAGTCGAACAAAGTGATCCTGTTCGAAGGCGCGCAAGGCGCGATGCTCGACATCGATTCGGGCACGTATCCCTTCGTCACGTCGTCGAACACGGGGGCGAATGGAATCTCGGCTGGCGCGTCGTTTCCGCCGCGCTGGGTCGAGCGCGCGATCGGTATCGCCAAGGCCTACACCACGCGCGTCGGCGAGGGGCCGTTCCCGACCGAGTTGGACAACGCCGTCGGCGCCAAGATTCGCGAGCAAGGCAACGAGTACGGTTCGACGACGGGGCGGCCGCGCCGCTGCGGTTGGTTCGACACGGTGGCCGTGCGGTTCGCGCTCGAGCTCTCGGGCGCGGACAGTTGGATCGTGACGAACCTCGACGTGCTGTCAGGCTTCGAAACGATCGAGGCGGCGGTCACCTACGACATTCACGGCAAACGCGTACGCGACTGGCCGGCGGCGACGCCTGATTTCAGCGCGATTCGCCCCGTGTACGCGCAACATCCGGGCTGGACCGAAGACATCACGCGCGTGCGTCGCTTCGAAGATCTGCCCCAGAACGCGCGCTCGTACGTCGAGTGGCTCGAGCGCGAAGTCGGCGCGAAAATCGTCCTCCTGTCCGTCGGTCCCGAGCGTGACCAAGTCATCTCGCGCGGACTCTGATGCAGAAGCGCACCCGACGTCCGGACCTCGGCGGTCCCTTCCCCGCCCACATCGCGGTGATCATGGACGGCAACGGGCGCTGGGCGGAGGGCCGCGGATTGCGCCGGATTTTCGGCCACAAAGAGGGCATCCAGTCGGTGCGCGAGATCACGACCGAGTGCGCGCAGATGGGCGTCGAGAGCCTGACCCTGTTCGCGTTCTCGGTCGAGAACTGGAAGCGCCCCGATCCGGAAGTGCGCTACTTGATGCGTCTCTTGCGCAAGTTCTTGATCGACGAACGGCCGACGCTTCAAGACAACAATGTGCGTTTGCGCGGCCTCGGTCGCCTCGACGATCTGCCGAAGAGTGCGCGCGCGGAACTCGAGAAAACCGAGGAGTTGACGAGCGGCAACAACGGCATGCTCCTTCGACTCGCACTGTCGTACGGATCGCGCACGGAGATCGGTGAAGCTGTGCGTCAGATCGCGAACGACGTGAAGTCGGGGATCCTCGATCCTGCGCGGATCGACGACGAGACCTTGCGCGCTTACCTGTACGACCCCGAGACGCCCGATCCCGATCTCTTGATCCGCACCGCAGGCGAGATGCGTGTTTCGAACTTTCTTTTGTGGCAGATCAGCTACTCGGAGTTGTTCGTTTCGCCAGTGTGTTGGCCGGAGTTTCGCAAGACTCATCTGATGGAGGCGCTCAGCGCGTACGCCGGCCGCAAGCGCAAGTTCGGCGGTCTGATCCAGGATGTGGCGACGCCTCTGAAACCCCGAACGCACGATGACCGCTGACAGATCTGCGCCTTCGAAGGCGAAGAAAATCCTCGAGCGGACGCTGATGGGCGGGACGCTCGTGTGCGTCGTCGCCGCACTCTTGTGGTGGACGAATGCTTCGGGGAGCGCGCGTCCGATCTTCTACGTGGCCGCGATCCTGACGCTCGCCGCAGCGTGGGAAACGAGCCGCATGGGTTCGCTCGCGCTGTACGACTTCTTCCCGGCACTCGCGTTGGCGGCGTTCGCTGTGTTGGCGTTGACCCATGCCGGCCTGGAGTCGGCGGAAGTCGTATCGGAAGCGCGGCCGGCTGCTCTACCCGGCACGCCGTTCTTCGAAGCGACGCCGAGCCTCTTGTACGGCTACGCGCTGCTCACGGCGCTGGCCGCATACGCGCTCTTCCGTCTCGTGATGCGCCTCATCGGCCAGCGCACCGCAGCGCGACTCGTGTCGTTCGTCGTGATCGGAGCGTTGATCCTGTACGCGATCGACGACGTCCACGCGCTCGACACGCACCTTACGCGAGTGCTGCTCGTTTTCGGCGGGATCAGCGTGCTGGGACCGCTCGCACTCGAACCCGGCGGATTCGGACGGCTGTCGCTCGTCGGATTGCTCTCCGCGTGGATCGTCCCGGCGCTGCCGTTGCTCGTGTTCTTCCACGCGCAGTTCGGCATTCGCGGCCTGATCGCGCTGCTCGTCCTCTCGAAAATCGGCGACACCTGCGGCTACTACGTCGGCAGCGCGATCGGCAAATCGCACCCGTTCCCGAAGATATCGCCGGGCAAGACGACCGCGGGTTGCGTGGGTTCGTTCGTGGGCGCGGTCGCGACGGGCGGCATTCTGTATGCGAGTCACGTCCTTCCGGACGGCAATTTGGGCCTGACGGGAGCTCTCCTCGCCGCCGCAGTGGCGAACCTAGCCGCGCAGGCGGGCGATCTGTTGGAGAGCTACGTCAAGCGCAAGGCGGGCGTGAAAGACAGCTCGGGCGTTTTCGGGCCCTCCGGTGGTCTGCTCGACCAACTCGATTCGCTGCTCGTGTCGGTTCCGATCGCGTGCCTCGTGTGGCCGATCTTGTTGACTTGAAACCCGGGCCCCGCCAGCGTGATAGTCTTTCCTGCATAACGGAGGCGAAGCATCACGAACGAGACCGAGATCACCATCCCGCTGCGATCCCACGACGAGGCCATCCTCGTCCTCGGTCCTTACGATCGCTACGCGAAGTTACTGCGACAGGACCTCGACATCGAGATCTTCACGCGCCGCGGCAATCTGCGGGTGAAGGGCAATGACGAAGGCGTGCAAGAAGCGCGCAGGCGCATCGAGCATTTGCTCGGCAAATCGCGCAAGGGCCGTGAGCTCGCGCTCGCCGACATCGAAGCGATTCTGCTCGGAACCGACGCCGCTTCTGCCGCCGAAAAATCGACGGAGCGAGCGAGTGAGCGTCGCCCGGGCAACGGTTACCGCGTCGTGCGATCGAGCGGCGCAAACAGCGATCGTTCGTCGTCGGACAATCACGAACCGCGCTCCGCTTCGTCGCGCCCGCGTCCCGTTCCGAGTGCGCACGCGACGACCGGGATGCGCATGAATGCGCTCGCGGCCCGCAACGAAAACCAACGTCGCTACCTCGAATTGATCGAGAAATCGGCGCTGACGTTCGGCGTCGGACCGGCAGGCACGGGCAAGACTTTTCTCGCTGTGGCCGCTGCCGTTCGCGCGCTGCGCACGGGCGCGTGTCGGCGCGTCGTGATCACGCGGCCCGTCGTCGAAGCCGGTGAACGCCTCGGATTCTTGCCGGGCGATCTACAGGCGAAATTGGATCCGTACATGCGGCCCGTCTACGACTCGTTCTACGACTTGATCGATCCCGAAGAGGTGCTGCGTCTCGAAGAGAACGGCGTGATCGAGGTCGCACCGCTCGCGTACATGCGCGGTCGGACGCTGAATCACGCGTTCGCGATCCTCGATGAAGGTCAGAACACGTCGATCATGCAGATGAAGATGTTCCTGACGCGCCTCGGCGAAGGTTCGCGCATGGTCGTCACGGGCGATCCGTCGCAGACCGACCTCGAGCACGGCGCGCGCAGCGGTTTGAACGACGCGGTGTCACGTTTGCGCGGCTTCAAGGACATCGGCGTGGTCGAGTTCACGATGAAGGACATCGTGCGTCATCCGCTCGTCGAAACGATCGTGCGCGCGTACGAAGCACCGTCGCGCATTCCGCGCGAGGGCGAGCGCTATCCTTGAGAGCGGAGCGGTCGGCGCGTTGAAGTTGCGGCGGCGAACGGCAGTGCGCGTCGGGCGCGGGCGAGCGCCGCTCAGCCTCCAAAAGGGCCTGAAAAAAGGCCTGAAAATAGGCCTGAAAATAGGCCTGAAAAAAAGCACCCACAGGACTTCGAAAGCGCATTCGGGCGCGCGTCAGCAGTCGCAGGGAGGCGCGATCGACATCGCGTGGGTCGGTGTGAAAGCGTTCCTGCCCGATCGGGCAGTCCGACACGCGGTCGAGGTCGCGCGTGCTCACGGCAAGCGCTTGGACTTGGCCGCATCGATCGTGTTCGTGACCGATCGTGCGCTCGCCAAGCTACACGCAGTTGCGTTGGGCGACCCGACGCGCACCGACGTCATCACGTTCGATCTGTCGGACGACGTCGGCGGCCCGTTGGTGGAGATCTACGTCTCGGCGGAGCGCGCCCGCGGAGTCGCGCGGCGTCGTCATGTGCGGGTGGAGCGCGAACTGTCGCTCTACGTCGTGCACGGCGTGTTGCACGTGTGTGGTTTCGACGATTCCCGACCTGCCGATCGAGCACGCATGCGTCGCGCCGAAGCGACGGTGTTGAAGCACCTCGGTTTCGCACCGGATCTAGCTCCGCACGACGAGTGACGTGCGTTCGGCGCGCCGCCGCCCGATATTTCGTGCTTGAATGGCGCGTCGGAAGGAGTATCGAAACGTGTGCGAGGGGCAGCGCGGACGCTCCAACGCGCGCCGTTCGGTTTCACGGTGCGTGCGTCCGACGAGCCCTGCGCACGCTTGGCCAAACTCGTCGAAGAAGCAGTCGAGGCTCCCTCTACCCTGCGAGCGCGAATCCCGAAACGGACGCAGCGCGCGGATGGAAATGTCCGCGCCTCGAGAGTTCCGACGGTGGTCGGTCGGCCGAAAACAACGGTTTCGCGGCCGAAAACCGCCCATTGCGACGCGCTCGCGGAGTCTGCGGATCGTGCGGCTCGAAGAATCGCGGAGCGCGTTTCCGAGCGCTTGTGGCGTGCGTACCGACGAGCTCCGAACGACGCGACGCGCAATCAGCTCGTCGAGCACTATCAACCATTCGTCGCAATGCTCGTGCGTCGTCTCGCCGCGCGCTTGCCGCGCAACGTCGACCGCGGCGATCTCGCGACGGCCGCGAACGTCGGATTGATGGCGGCGATCACGGCTTTCGATCCGACGCGCAGCGTGCGCTTCGAATCGTATTGCGAGTTGCGCGTGCGCGGCGCATTGCTCGACGAGTTGCGCATGCACGATTGGCTGCCGCGACCCTGGCGCGCGCGTCTCGAGTTGCAACGCCGCGTGCTCGAACGATTGCGAGCGGACATCGGTCGCGAGCCTCGCGAAGAAGACGTCGCGCGCGAGATGGGCATGCCGATCGCGAATTACCGACACGTGTTCGGCCTCGGGATCCTGGATGCGCCGATCGGCGTCGTGACCGATGCGGAAGGGGAGACGAGTCCCGGTCTCGACGTGGTCGCCGATCCGCATGCGGACAACGTGGGCGAGAAACTGTCGCAGGACGAGATCTTGGCGCTGGTCGCGCAGAAGTTGACCGGGCAGGAGTACCGGCTCGTCTATTTGAAGTACTGGGAAGAGCTCTCGATGCGCGAGATCGGCGAGATGATGCGCATCTCGGAGTCACGCGTGTGCAAGATCCACATGCGGTTGCTCGAGCGCTTGAAGGATCGGTTTCGAGTGGGGGCGGACGAGTAGGGTTCGGTATGAGCCGTGCTCTTGGGCACGGTTAGGGACATTTCGATCGGGCCCCTGGAATCCGTCTCACACGCCCAAGTGAGTTGCGAACACCCTGAGCTTCGTCAGGGTCGGCGCGCAGTCTGGCCATCGTGCGAAAGGGTGATCTGGCCCGCGATAGGGGCGAACATTTCCTTGAACTCGGCCGGATCGCTGGGTGTGCGCACGACGGCGAACCCGCGGACACGCGCGCCCGGGAGCGCTTCCTGAACTCGGCTGACTGCCGCAAGCAGCGTTGCGCCGCGCGTGACGATATCGTCGAGCACGATCACGTCGTCATGCGGAAATGCTGGCCCGGATCTCTCACCACGTCTCGCGTCGCGCGGTCTCGGGGGCTGCGCTAACGGTATTGGAGGGGGGGGGGATGGTACGAGACGCTCGGCAAACTGCCTGATTTCAGCCCGAAAAAAAAAGCGGGAGCATGAGGCGCGGCCCCATGCTCCCGCAAAGAATCCCAGCAGTCAGACCCGAGCTGTGACCGGGCCATCTGATCGCGGTGCTCAGACGTGAGTCCGTGCAACCCCTTCGCGATCGACACGCGAGTGAACGCGTGCCCTGCTAGGCGGCGCGGCGGCCGAGCTTGTCCCCACGAGCTCGATGCCACGCATCTCCTCCTTCGGACGTCGAACGACTTTGTCCCCACGAAGTCGCTGACGCCACTCCACATCCGTGCGTGCGACGGGGTCCCCGTCCCATCGCACACACGGCGCGTGAGCGGCCGAAACCGCCCACGTGCTCTCTGCCAAGACTGCCGTCACCGGCCACCCTGCCTTGCACTCATTCGTCGTGACACTGTGCGTCATTACGTTGTAGGGGCGAGCGCCGTCTCTCTCACCCGCACACGATTGCTCGCACGGCCCTGACTCGAGCGCACGCTCTCTCGCGCGGCGTTCGATCCGTGTCGCTCTCTCCACTCGTTCCGTGTGTCGCATCTCTTCGGCGCTCGCATGGATGCACGGAACGCCTGCGGGGAAGAGGGTCCGCTCCGCCGCGAGCGCGAACGCCCGAGGACGGAGCGGGGCGAAGAGGAGAAAGCGAGGCTTGCTCCGACTCCGACCACCAACCCGAGGCGGATCCGTGGATCCGTCTGCCCCTCGGATGACGTCCGGAATCGGATCGACGACTTCGGTAGCTCGGCTTACCCAGAGGGTCCCGTGGCTTTGCGGCCCAGCCTTGCGACTGGTGTGCCCTTATCGTGTCATCGTTCGAGGCGAGAGAGGATACCTTCGAAATTGCATTCAGGCCAATTCCGCATGCGATTTATTGGCGTAAGTACGGCGTTTCTCGGCGGTCGGAAACAATTGCCTAGTTAGAAACCTAAGCTGTCAACGCAGTTGGAAGTCGTCTGTGAGCACCAACTGTGCGGAAGGTTTTTCCGCTTCGGGTGAGGCGATGGTCGTGAGCAGGACGTGCATCGCTTGGGGGAACGCGCGCGAGAACATGTTCGCGTTGCCCGGCTCGTTCTCGAACGTGGCGACGACTTCGCCGTTGTACGAACGGATGTCCGACACGGCGTCGTCCTTGAACGCGCGATCGTTCATCTCGAAGGACGGCTTGAGATGGAGCACGCATCGCCCGCGCCAGAAAGGAAACCCTCTGGATTTCAGCGACCGCACAGTGCCGATCTCCATGCCGCCGACGTGACGGCCGGTGAGGTAGTAGATCAAGGCACCCTTGGCGTGACAGGCGAGGACGAATTCAGCGGCACCCGGGACGGGCGTGTCGTGTGACAGATAGTCGTCGGTGAAGAAGCGCTCGAACCAAAAACCCTTCAATCGCTCGAGCAAGCGCGCATCCTCGACGCCGAAGCGCTGAAGGTCTTGGTAGACGTTCCAGCCCATGTCCTCGAGGCCGATGCGCTTGCCGATGTCGGACAAGTGCGGATGAGCGCCGCGGTGCTCTTCGATGAACTCCTGCAAGATCGCGAGATTGCGCGGCGCCGTGGAGAAGAGCGTCGAGTCGAGGTCGAAGACGCAGATCGGCAAGCGCCCCTTTTTCGCCGTGGCTTCGACGCTCGTGAGGATGCCGCGCAGTGCTTGGGAGCCCATGCGCATGAGCCTAACGCAGATCGCGAAGAGCGGGAAATCACAGGCGCGAGCAGCGCTCCGCGTGCGGATGGTATGGTCTCGCCCGACGCATGTACGCCTCCCTGCCCTCCTGGTTGCGCGAGCTGCTCCCGATCGCGCTGCTCCTCGTCGCGGTTTCGTTCGTCCTGGCGCGCTTGCCGCGCGTCGAACTCGGGCACTCTCCCGCGTACTTGAGGCGACGCCGACTCAATTGGCTGCCGCTCGGTCTGACGTACGCGTTCCTCTACATGGGGCGCTACAACCTGACGGTCGCGAAGAACGCCCTCGGCAACGAGATGTCGAAGCAGGACTTCGCCGACATCTTCTTCTGGGGCACGCTGATCTACGGGTTCTCGTTCGTGATCAACGGTCCGCTCACGGATCGGCTCGGCGGTCGCGCGACGATCATGATTTCAGCGGTCGGTTCGGCGATCGCGAACATCGCGATGGGTCTCGTGCTCGTGTTCCGCGACGCGCTCCCGGCGGCGGGAGCGACGCTGGCCGGTTCCAATGAGCAAGCCAGCGAGGGCACGTCGCTCGTCGCGTGGTTCAGCGTTCTCTACAGCGTGAACATGTACTTCCAGAGCTTCGGCGCTGTCTCGATCGTCAAGGTCAACGCGCACTGGTTCCACGTGCGCGAGCGCGGCACGTTCGGCGGCATCTTCGGCATCCTGATTTCGCTCGGGATCTATTTCGCTTACGACTGGGGCCGCACCATCGTCGACACGGCGCCGAACTGGGGCCCGTCGATTTCCGAGAGCACGCCGCCGATCGCCTGGGTGTTCTACGTACCGGCCGCGATCCTGCTCGTGTTCGCTGTGATCGATTGGTTCCTCGTGTACGACAATCCGAGCGACGTCGGACATCCGGACCTGGACACGGGTGACGCTAGTTCGGGCGACATGGGCGGACGCTTGCCCGTTTTCGAAGTCGCGAAGCGCATGTTCAGCAATCCCGTGATCCTGACGATCGCGTTCATCGAGTTCTGCAGCGGTTATCTGCGCCAAGCGATCATGCAGTGGTACACGATCTTCGCGAAGCAGACGGGCCAGAGCGATCTGTTCGTACCGCACAACTGGGGCTTGATGCTCTGTGTCGCCGGCATCATCGGCGGCGTGTTCGCCGGCGTCATTTCCGATCGAGTGTTCGGTTCGCGCCGTGGTCCGGTTTCGTTCGTGCTCTACGGGTTCATGCTCATCGGCTCACTGGTCATGATCGCGATGCTCGAAGGACCGGCGCTAGGTTGGCTGATGGTGTTCATGTCGATGTGCATCATCGGCGTGCACGGCATGTTGTCGGGAACGGCGAGCATGGATTTCGGCGGCAAGAAGAACGCCGGAGTCGCGGTGGGGATCATCGATGGGTTCGTGTACTTGGGGACTGCTGCGCAAGCGCTGATCCTCGGACGCGTGCTGCCGAACGACACCGACAAAGATGCAGCCGGCCAACTGCTCGCAGCGGATCCGGCGCAATGGCACTACTGGCCTATCGTGATGATTCCGGCCGCCGTCGTCGGGATGTTGCTCGCGCTGCGCATGTGGAATGCGCTGCCGAAGTCGAAGAGCTCTGGGCACTGAGCCCCTCGCCCCATCCAGAAGGCGCGCTGCGCTACAACGAGCGCACCGCCCGATGTACCGCCAGCACACCTTCCAAAATGGCTGGGAAATCGGCCAGTTTGACCATGTTCGGGCCATCGCTCGGTGCGCGATCGGGATCAGGATGCACTTCGAAGAAGAGGCCGTCGACGTGGCCGGTCGCGACGGCGGCACGCGCCAGTCCGGGGACTTTCTTGCGGTCGCCGCCGGTCTTTTCGCCGAGCGCGCCGGGTTCTTGCACCGAGTGCGTCGCATCGAACACGACACATTTGCCGGTCGCGGCCAAATGCTCGAACCCGGTCATGTCGACGACGAGGCGACCGTAGCCGAACGTCGTGCCGCGCTCGCACACCATCACATTCGGATTGCCGGACGCGTCGAACTTGGCGACCACGTTCTTCATGTCCCACGGCGCGAGGAACTGGCCCTTTTTCACGTTGACTGCTTTGCCGGTCGCAGCCGCGGCGAGCAGCAAGTCGGTTTGGCGGCAGAGGAACGCTGGAATCTGCAGGACGTCGACGATCTCTGCGGCAGGAGCGCACTGTTCGTGAGCGTGTACATCCGTCAGCACGGGAATCTTCAAGCGGTCGCGCACGTCGGCTAACCACTCTAATCCGTCTAGGCCCGGACCACGGGTCGCGCTGATGCTGGTGCGATTGGCTTTGTCGAAGCTCGATTTGAAGATCAGCTTCACGCCGCGCGGCGCACAGATTTCGACCAAGCGTTCGGCGACCGAGAGCGCCAGCTCGCGCGTTTCGAGCACGCACGGACCGGCGATCAGGAACAGTTCGCCGCCGCCGAACGTGCGGCCGCCAATTTGGACGGTGGGATGGATTTTCGTCATCGCTACGAGGGTACCAGGAGGCGGAACGGTTCCGAACCGACCACGAGCTCGAACGGGGTCACTCCGCGCAAATCGCCGTCGACTTGGAACGGGACGGGCGTCTCGGAGCGTACGAACACGCGTTTTCCGCGGTGCAAACCGGCTCTTTTCGACGGGAAGCGGCCGAAGGTGCCGTGCACCGCGTGACGCATCAGGCCCAAGCGCGACCCGGCCTCGAAGGTGTAGACCTCGAACAGACCATCGTCGAAGACGCGGTCGCGACTGAGCACGTCGTAACCGCCGTAATGCACGATGTTCGAAACGAGCACGAGCGCGAACTCGCCCGCGACAGGTGCGCCGTCGATCTCGACGGTCAAGCGGGGATTGCGCCACGACGCGAACGCGCGCATCGCAGCCAGCGTCCAATCGAGCTTGGTGATCGGACCCTTGCGGCGTTTTTCGAGTTCGTGGACGACGTCGGCGTCGAAACCGATTCCGCACACGAGGAACGACAAATGCGTTTCGTTCACGCGCGCCAAGTCGATGGCTTGCGTCTTTCGATCGCGCAGCATCGACACGAAACCGTTCACGTCGTGCGGCAATTTCAGATCGAGCGACAGCACGTTCGCCGTGCCCATCGGCAACACGCCGACGTCGATGTCGCGACGCGGCAGACCCGACAGGACTTCGGACAGAGTTCCATCACCGCCGACCGCGACCACGACGTCGACTTCGCGCCCGATCGCCGCTGCGCGCTCGCGACCGTCGCCACGCGCTCGCGTCAGATGCAGTTCGGCCGCGAAACCGGCCTGTTTCAGAGCCTTTTCGAGCTCACGCGCCGTTCGTTCGCCGCGACCGCGACCTGCGATCGGATTTGCGATCACCAGCACGTGTTGCTTGTTCGAGCCCGGACTCATCGCGCGCTAACGTAGCGACCTCATGTCCAATCCGCGAAAATGGCTCGTCTTCGGCGGCGGTGGATTCCTCGGCGTGCACGTCGTGCGCGAGGCGCTCGCGGCTGGATTCGAAGTCGGCGTCGCAGGACGCGCTCCCCCGGCGGTCGGAGTCGACGCGCGCTCGATCACGTTTCGAAACTGCGACGCGCTCGTCGAAGGCGATGCAGAGCGTGCGATCGACGCATTCGCGCCCGATCACGTCGTCATCTGTGCGGCGTTGTCGACGATCGCCGAATGTGAGCGGTACCCGAAGTTGGCGCACGTCTTGAACGTCGAGTTCCCGAGGCGAATCGCAGAGCGATCTCGCGAATGCGGCGCTCATGTCGTCTTCGTCTCGACCGATCTCGTGTTCGGCGGGCGCGCGCCCACCGCGGAACGCTTCACCGAACTCGACGAACCGGCGCCGTTGTCGGAGTACGGGCGCTCGAAATGCGCGGGCGAAAGCTCCGTTCTGGCCGCAAACGAGCACGCGCTGATCGCGCGACTGCCGCTCTTGTTCGGCGACTCGTTCGGACGCGCTCTCGGAGCGTCGGATTCACTCATCACCGCGCTGCGTCGCGGTGGCATACAGTCACTCTTCGACGACGAGTGGCGCACACCGCTCGACGTACGCGAGGCGGCGCGCGCGCTCGTTTCCGTTGGAAAAAAAGCCCGAACGGGCCTGCGACATCTCGCCGGACCCGAGCGCTTGTCACGTGCGGAACTGGGTGAGCGCGTATGGATCGCCGCCGGATATTCGCTCGAAGAGTTCCGCTCGCTCGTGCACATCACGACTCGCGCCGCCGCCGGACATTCTTCTCGACCGGCCGACGTTTCGCTCGCGAGCGTGCACGATCGCGATGCGACCTTGACCTGACCGCGCGCCATGGTTGAAGTGGCCGCCCAAGTTCGCGAAACACGCATGCCGCGTGTGCGCGACTCGAGCGCAACTCATGGAACTTTCGACACGCTACACGCCTGCTGAATTCGAAGCCGGCATCTACACGGAGTGGCTCGCCACTGGCGGCTTCTCGCCCAAGGTCGCGCCGCCCGCGGAGAAGACCTACACGATCATGATTCCACCGCCGAACGTCACGGGCGTTCTGCACATGGGTCACGCGTTGAACGGCACGATCCAAGACATCGTCATCCGTCACCGCCGCATGAACGGTTTCACTGCGCTGTGGGTGCCGGGCACCGATCACGCAGGCATCGCGACGCAAGCGGTCGTCGAGAAGCAGCTGTTCGAGAAAGAGAAGAAGACGCGCAACGACCTCGGTCGCGACGCGTTCCTCGCGCGCGTCTGGGAATGGAAGGAGCAGCACGGCAGCTACATCCTCGAGCAATTCCGCCGCCTCGGCAGCTCGTGCGATTGGTCGCGCACGCGCTTCACGATGGAGCCGATGATGACGGCCGCGGTGCGCGAGTCGTTCGTGCGCCTGTGGGAAAAGGGCCTGATCTACCGCGGTCCGCGCATGGTGAATTGGGACTTCAAGCTCGGTACCGCGGTCAGCGACGACGAGATCGAGAACGAGTCGCGCAAGGACAAGCTCTACGAACTGCGCTACCCGGTGAAGGACAGTCCGGGCGAGTTCATCACGGTTGCCACGACGCGCCCTGAGACCATGCTCGGTGACACCGGCGTGGCGGTGAATCCCAAGGACGAGCGCTACGGTCACCTGGTCGGCAAGAGTCTGCTCCTGCCGCTCGTGCGTGAGCGCCGCGACGGTTACCACTTCGACGACCTCGTGAATCCGATCGCGGTGTCGGCCGAGATCCCGGTGATCGCGGACGAGTCGGTGGAGCTCGGCTTCGGAACGGGCGCCGTGAAGGTGACTCCTGGTCACGATCCGGCCGACTACGAGCGCGGCAAGCGGCACGGGCTCCTGATCGTGAGTCTGTACGAGAAGGACGGACGTCTGAATGCGAACGCCGGTGAGTTCGCTGGCATTGCGCGCGAGAAGGCGCGCGAGGCGATCTGCAAGCGGCTCGACGAGCTCGGGCTCCTCGGCAAGGTCGAGGACTATGTGCACAACGTCCCCATCTCGGATCGCAGCAAGAGCGTGATCGAACCGATCGTCAGCGAACAGTGGTTCGTGAAGATGGAGCCGCTCGCGAAGCCCGCTATCGCGGCAGTCAAGAATGGCAGCTTGAAGTTCAGGCCTGAGCGCTGGACGAAGGTCTACCTCGATTGGCTAGAAAACGTGCACGACTGGTGCATCAGCCGTCAGTTGTGGTGGGGGCATCAAATTCCGGTCTGGTACGACGAGGACAACGTGCCTGTCGCGTCGCGCACCGATCTCGCGATCGGATCGATGCACCCCGTCACGAAGAAGCCGATCGTGCGCCAGGATCCAGACGTGCTCGACACGTGGGCGAGTTCATGGCTGTGGCCGTTCGCGACGCTCGGTTGGCCGGAAAAGACGCCTGATTTGGCGCGTTTTTATCCGACGCAGTTCCTGTCGACCGCGCGCGAGATCATCTACCTCTGGGTGGCGCGGATGGTGATGGCCGGATACGAGTTCATGGACCATCTGCCGATGGAGCAGCGCATTCCGTTCACGACGTGCAACGTGCACGCGACGGTGCTCGACGGCAAAGGTCGACGCATGTCGAAGTCGGCCGGCAACGGTATCGATCCGATCGAGATGATCGACAAGTACGGAGCGGACGCGGTGCGTTACTCCCTCATCCTGCTCACCAAAGAAGGGCAGGACGTGAAGCTGTCGCCGGATCGGTTCGATCAGGGCTATCGCTTCAGTAACAAGGTGTGGAATGCAGCGCGTTTCGTGCTCCTCAACATGAGTGGAGCGCAGATCGTCGATCCGACTTCGAAAGAGGGTCGAGCACAGACTCGCCTCGAGGATCGTTGGATCCTGTCGCGGCTCGCACGCGTTCGTACGGAAGTCTCCGCCAAGTTGGACGCGTACTTGTTCAACGACGCAGCGACAGCGCTGTACCAATTCGTGTGGAACGACTTCTGCGATTGGTACGTCGAGATCGTCAAGGGCCGCATGAGCTCGAAGGAGGATCCGTCGGGACCCGTGGCGCGCGGCACGTTGGCGCGCGTCCTCTCCGATTCGCTCGCGCTCTTGCATCCGTTCACCCCTTACGTGACCGAAGTCTTGTGGAAGAGCTTGAACGAGACACTCTCGCGCAAGCTGCCGATGCTCATGAATCACGTTTGGCCCGACGGTGCCGGGCTCGAAATCGACGCGCGGGCTGAGTCCGAGATGCAGAGCATCCAAGATTTGGTGCACGCCGTGCGTCAAGTGCGCAACTTGACGAGTGCCGGCGAGCGTCAACCGCTGGTCGCGAAGATCGCGGCGCCGGTGAAGGCCGAGCGGGATGTCCTGCTCGCGCATGCGGCTACGGTGAAGGCGCTGGCGGCTCTCGAAACGTGCGAAATTGCCGAGAAAACTGCCCGTCCGAAGAATTCGGCGGTTGCTGTCGCAGGTGGAATCGAAGTGTTCGTCACGTTGGCGGAGAACGTCGATCTAGGCAAGTTGAAGGACGTGCTCGCGCGGCGAGCGGACAAAGTGCGTCAAGGAATCGCAGGCATCGACGCGAAGCTCGGCAATGCGGCGTTCGTCGAACGTGCGGATCCTGAAGTGGTCGAAGGGGAGAAAGTGCGTCGAGCGGAACTCGTAGTGGAGCTGCAGTTGCTCGAGCGCAATCTTTCGGACGCTTGAGCGGATGGGTCGATGGCGTGGAGTTGTCGGTGTGGCTGGTCGGTGTGGCTGGTCAGTGTGGCTGGTCAGTCGAGAACTCGAAGTGCGTGGACGCGCGAGGCGGAAGAGCGGGGCGAGGGCGCAGGGGAGCACAGGACTACACAAGCGTGCTCCGCATCGCTGACCCCGTGCGCGTGAGTGGCGGAATACCGCCATTCACGCGCACGGGGTTCTGTCAAGAGAAGATAAGGGGCGTGGCGGCCAAGTGTGCTGAGTCAGTCGGACTGGTAGGGGATGTTTCGGCGAGTTCGATGCGACGGAGGGGGTTCTGTGTCGGAGTGGAAACGTCGGTTCCGGTCGCGGATGCTGAACGAGCTTGCGGCGTTGCATGACTTTAGCAGCCCGTGAAAGAGTCGACTTGCTCCGCGAAGCAGGTCTTTGCGCTCCTGCGTCGAGCTCGTTGGGGCGTGTTCAATGGTTAGGGGGTAGGGAGGCCATTGCCGCTGTGAGTGCTCCTGAGGAGCGCTCAGCACGAAGGCATCGGCTCCTGACGCGGAAACACTTGCCGTCGTTCCGTCGGCCTCCTTGCATCGCTTCGGCACGTTGCGTTCAGAGGCCGGAGTTTTTCAAAGGACTGCTAGGCGTTATCGAATCGTCCGTTGCGTTGCTTGTTGCGTCCGTGTCTGTCGGTTCGGAGGTGCCGTTTACGGTCTCCGATTCAACCACTTCGCCACCGCCGCACGCCGCTCGTCGAGCGACGCAGCACCGTCGTACTCGAGTTCGAGCCCGTAACGTTCGGTAAGCGCTACTTGCGCTGTCGCTCGCGCCCCCTCGTCGTCAGAGAGCAGTCCCGACACGAGATCGTTCTCCGCTCGCGCGTCACCCAACTTGAAGCGCGTCGCTGCCGCCTGCGCGAGCAACACGTCCGGTGCTCCCGCGCTCGCGGGCAACTGTCCCGCCTTGTGCAGCGACCGCAGCCGCGAGTGGTAACGCTGCACCGCCGGCAACGCCGTCTTGTCGCCGATCTTGCCCAACGCTTCGTTCGCCCACGCTGCGACTCCGACGACCGGATCGCGCAACACAGTTATCAAGGCTGGCACTGCGTCCGGATGACGCAAGTCGCCGAGCACCGAGCACACGAGCGAACGCTTCTGATAGAAACCTGCCGGGAATTTCAGGCCGATCATCGTCAGGCCAGGCACGGCTTCAGGCCCGATGTCCATCAAGCGCTCGCGCATCTTCGCGTCGTCGCCGGCTGGCACCGAACCGTCCGAGCCGCCGAAGTTCTCGGCGATACGCTTCACTTCTGCGCGAATTTTCGGATCGACCTTCAGCGGATGGCGGAGCGCGTGCTCGTCACCTTCCTTCGCCCACCAGACTTGGAATTGCGCGATCGCGGCCAATCGTTCGTCACGCGGCGCGAGCGCTTCGTAGCAGAAGTGCTTGCCCGTCACGCCGAAGAGCGTCTCGAAGAAGCTCTCACGCACGAGGTCGTCCGTTTCGTCGAGCCCTGCGATCAGCACGGGAATTCCCGACGGATCGTGCAATTTCGCCAGCACCTCGGCCAGGTCGCGGCGCGTTTCGGCCCACGCGAATCGATTGAGCGCGACTTTCAGATCCGGCACGGCTTCTTTCGCACCCAACTGTGCCAGTGAACGAGCCGCCGCGCGCACGACGTCGGGATCGCGGTCTTCGAGCACGAGTTTCCGCAGGTTCGGAACGGCCGCCGCGAGCTTGCGCTCACCGATCGCAAGGGCTGCGTGACTGCGATCGAGCGCATTCGGACGACCCAAGTTCGCGATCAATTGCGACCCGACCGCATCAGCCGGAACACCGAGTCGCACGAGCATCTCGCACGCGTGCAGACGGACGTAGAGCTCGTTCGAATCGAGTGCCGCGACCACCGACGGAATCGCCGGCTCGCCGATCGCCTCAATCACGGCCATCGCCTGATTCCAAGTCTTGTTGTCCCAAGAACCCATCGCTGCCACGAGCGCAGGCAGTGCCGGAACACCGATCGCCGTCAGTTTCTTGCGCGCTTCGACATTCGCCTGCGGAACAGGGAACTGGAACAGCGCGATCAAGTCGTCGATGTCTTTCGCGCTCGAGCCGGACGGCACGGTGACTTCGACTTTGCCGATCGCTAGATGCGCATAGTCGACGAGATTCGCGGGACTGGCCTTCTCGGGCGAGATGTTCTCGGGCGTGACGACCGCGACTTCGGGCTCGGATTCGACTGGTTTCGTGCTGGGTGTGAGCTTCGCGAATGGGATCGTCTTGCCTTCGAGTTGACGCGCGAGATCAGGGTGATTGTCCTCGATCGGGTAGTAGAGCTTGTAGTGGAGTTCGCACTCGACCAGGCCGTCCGCGACTGCGATCGGAACTCGGTGCGTGCGCTTTTCACCGCTCGGAATCTGCGTGTTGACGGGCAACGTCAGACCGTACGGTCGCTTGTACGGATCGCGGAAAGTCATGCGCGAGCGCGCGATCACTTTCCCTGTCGCGTCCTTGACGGTCACGACGGATTCGACGGAGCGCTGCTTCAACTCCGTCGGAAAGTTGTGGCCCGCACCCTTGTTCTCGATCACGACGACGACTTCGTTGCCTTCTAGACGCGCGTCCCAAGAGTAGGCCTTGCGCAAGTGCGCCTCGTTGCGTCCGCCGGGGAACGCGTGACTGTGCACGGCCTTCACAGGACCACCGACGGCGATCGGGCGCTCGACGACGCTCATGTGGCAGTCGATGCAGGTGTTCCCGGCCGCCATTCCACGCGGAGCTTGCTCCCATTGGTAAGGCGTTCCGTGATTGCGATGGCACGAGGCGCACGCCTCGACGGTACCGACGCGCGGATCGAACGCGGACCTGCACTCTGCACCGCCGGTGAAGCGACTGTAGTCCGCACCTTCCTTCCAGTGGCACGTCATGCAGGTGTTGCCCGCTTCGAGATCGTGATGACGACGAATCGGATTCTGTCCGATGCCGCTCTCGAAGATCGGACGCGGCGTGTGACAGATGATGCAATCGGCCTGTGAAAAGCGGCCAGTCGCGAGCCGTACTTCTTCGTCCGTGAACGCTCGGCCGTGCGTGTTCTGCTCGTGCTCGGCATAGGCGTCCGGGTGGCAGCTCGCGCAGTAACTGCTCTTCATCACTTCTTGCTCGTGTCGGCTCGACCCGAGCCCGACGTCGCTGGGTGAGGGCGCGCGAGCCGATTCGACCGACGCGACTTCGCTGCGCGCCTCGTGGATCGGCGTCGTGACACGGCACGCTTCGAGCAAACCGATGGAGATGCACAGCGTGGAAAGAGCGAGCGGGAGTGCGGTTTGGAATCTCATGAGCGTCGTGGAGTGAAAGGGGTCAGCGCGGATCGAAGTTCAGTGAGTGCGGAAAAGGCGGTCACGCCGCGTCGAGACAACTAGCGCCGCCACATTGGTGCGCGCTCAAGCGGTGTCGTCTTCAAATCGAGTGCGAGTGCGAAGCCCTTGTTCGTGGTCTTGCAGGGCAGCGTGAGTTCGAGGTGGATCGCGCGAGCACTGCTCTCTTCGAGCGCGGTCGATGCGATGCGGCTCTCGCGTTCGGGGCCGTACGCCACGCTCGTGCGCAGTGCCAGGATCGGCGTGCCGCGCAAGTCGCTGACGATCACGTGATCGAACGCGACGTCCAAGTGCAAGGTCTCTTCGAGCGGCGCTTTGCCGAACTGCGCGACGGAAGTTGCACGCGGCTCGCCGAGTTTGCGCACGCCGCGCGCACGGTACGCGAGAACGTAGGAACCCGGATCCAGGGGCGGATCGTAGAGCGGCACATTCGTGGACAAGAATCCGAGCGGCACCGGCTCTTCCAAACTGCGCTTCTCGAATGCGCCTGCATCTGCGGCAGCGATGCGCGCGCTCGGAGCGAAAAGAACGTATCGATAGTCTTCCACGATCGCGTAGTGCTCGGGTCCGTCCGTAGCGCTCGTCGTACTCCAACCGTCTACGCACAACGTTGCTTCCAGGTCGAAATCGACAGCGGCACCGTCGACGCGCGGTCGCAAGTGCACGTCGAAATCGTCCTCGAGAACGTAGCGCGCCATATCGACGCCAGCGCGGAGGTGGCTCGCGCAACGAAAGCCGAGCGCACCCGTCGACTGCGTCACGACGCTGCCGCGACGCACCGTCGCGCGACACATCAAGCGCGGCGCTTGGAACGAACCGCCGACGACGACGCGTTGATCGGGATCCCAATCGGCGATCGCATTGATCGGTCGACGTTCGCGTCCGTAGCCGACTTCGAAGACGCGCAAGTCGTAGCCGGGATACTTCACGAACGGACTGGACGTCCACTCCCACACGTTGCCGACGAGGTCGAAAACGCCTTGTTTACTGCGCCCCGCAGGCAAACTGCCGACGGCGCGCGCTCCGCCCTTCTTCTTCGCGCTGCCCGTGACGGCGTACTTTTCGTCGTCCCAATCATTGCCCCACGGAAAAACTCGATTCGTGTCGCCCTTGATCGCGCGTTGGAATTCGAACTCGCTCGGCAAGCGCATACCGGCCCAACGCGAATACGCGCGCGCAGCTGCATAGTCGACGAACACGACGGGCGAGCGCGCGTCTTCCGGCGGAATCTCCCAGTCGATCCGGGCCGCGTTCTGCGTCCACCACACGCGGCGATCGAAGGTGCGCGTCGCGCTCGGTGCATCACCGACGAGCAGCTCATTCGCTCGAGCGTCGGCGAATTCAGCGGCGGCCTTCGCCAGCGCCTTCTCGCACCAACTCTCGAGCGGCAGCGCATGCGTCGCGTGCACGAAACGACCGTACTGCTCCTGCGTGACCTCGGTCACCATCATCCAACACGAATCGACGACGACTTCCTGGCGCGGCGTTTCGGCGATCAAAGCACCCGCGAAATTGACGTTCTCGCTTTCCTCTGCCATCAAGCGCTCGACGTCTTTGACCTCGATGCCGATGCGCGTGCGACCGCCGGGGACGAGCACAGTCGACGGTGGGGCGATCGGATTCTGCGCCGCGAGGAGCGCGAGGAGAGCGTGGATCGAATTCACGGGGGCCCGACAGGATAGTCGCGCAGGCGTCGATCGTGACAGATTCACGCCGACGATCCGACGATTCGTGTGCCGGTTCGGCCGGGCCCAGCGCCTGCCCTACTGACTCGGCTCGCGCACGTGCGGCACTCAGTTCGGCGAGAGGCCCGACGACGCTGACATGCGCTCATGCTCGGCTTTTTCGCGGTCCGCTGCCGGATCTTTCATCCACCGATCGCCGTGGCGCTCGAGCAGCACGAGGAAGCGATCGAGCACGTCGGGATCGAAAGCTCGCCCGCGCTGTTCCGCGAAGAATTCGAGCACCTTGTCGAGCGGCCAGACGTCCTTGTACGAGCGCTTCGTCGACAGACTGTCGAAGACTTCGACGACGCCGAGGATGCGACCCGAGAGCGAGATGTCCGTACCCTTCTTCTTGTACGGATAACCGGTGCCGTCCCACTTCTCGTGATGCTCGGCGACCACGTCGCGCACTTCGCGCAGGTGTTCGTGATGGCCGAGCTTGCGCGCGCCGAGCACCGGATGCTTCTGCACTTCCTTGTACTCCGCGTCCGTCAGCGGGCCGTTCTTCGTCAGAAAACCCAGATCGTCGAGGTAGATCTTGCCGTAGTCGTGCGCGATCGCAGCGAGCTCGAGTCGTTCGCGTCGAGCCGTGTCGAGGCCCAGTTCCTCGCTGAGAAAGCGACAGTATTTGCGCGTGCGAGCGCCGTGACCGGCCGTGTACGGATCGACGCGTTCGATCGTGTGCGCCACCATCGACGAGAGAATTTCGACGAGATCGCCGAACTCGAGGCTCGACGATTCGATCTCGCGCTCCTTCAGTGCGCGGTGCAAGAAAGCGGCGAGAGTGCGCGGATCGACCGGCTTTTGCAGGTAGTCCATCGCTCCCAATTTGATCGCGGACACCGCACCTTCGATGAGCGGATGGCCCGTCATCAGGATCACGATCGCATCGGGTTGTTTCGCGCGCGCGGCCTTCAGGACTGCGGCACCTTCCGAGAAGCCGTCGAAGATCACGTCGGTGACGACCGCGTTGAAGCGGCGCGTTTCGAGCAGCTCGATCGCTTCGCGCGGCGTGAGTGCCGGCGTGATCTCGAGCCCCGAGCGCGACAAGGCCGCGTGCATGAGGTCGAGCGTCTTTTTGTCGTCGTCGACGAGTAGGACCTGCGGGCTGGCGTGATTCATCGGCGCGGGCTTCGGTTCTAGTGTTTCGCGGGACACCGATGGGTGTACGCGATGTGCGAGCGCCGTGGAACCGCTGCGTTCGAAGAGCGCTCCGGCGCGTCCAGCTTGTTACAGTGGTCGAGATGGAGAGAGCCTTCGAAACACGGAAATTCACGGTGTCCGACGCTGCGCGCGGCACACGCCTGGACCACGTGGTTCAAGGCCTCGTGACCGGGATTTCGCGCAACCGCCTGCAGACGTGGATCCGTGAGGGGCACGTGCGCTGGCAGGGCGCGGTCGTCACGAAGCCCGGCCTGATCCTGCTCGACGGGGGCGCACTCGAAATCGACGTCGAGACGCGGCCCGAGACGCCCGTGTCGCGCAGCACAGGCGACATCACCGTGTTGCACGAAGACGACGACATCGTCGTGATCGACAAGCCGGCCGGAATGTTGACGCACAAGAATTCGGAGTACGGCGAGCTCGGTGCTGCGGACCTGGTGGTCGCGCGCTTCGGCACGATGGGTGATCTGGGCGATCCGTTGCGCCCGGGTGTGGCGCACCGAATCGATCGCGAAACGAGCGGTGTGCTCGTGTTCGGACGCACGGACGCGGCGTTGCGTGCGCTCAAGGATCAGTTTCGCGCGCGCTCCATCGCGAAGACGTACACCGCGATCGTCCACGGTGCGCCGCGCTTCGACAGCGATTGGATCGAGAGTTGGCTCGGCCGTTCGGAACGCGTGCGTGATCGCATCGGCACGTTGCCCGAGGGCGAGGGGCGGTTCGCGTCGACCTACTACGAAACGCGCGAGCGATTCGAGGGGTTCGCGTTGCTCGCCGCGTTCCCGAAGACCGGGCGCACGCACCAGATTCGTGTGCACATGAGTGCGGCGGGTTTGCCGCTCGTCGGTGACGATCTGTACAAGCCGCGCGGTCGTGTGCTCTCGAAGCTGCCGAGTGGTGCCCCGTTGCCGACGCGGCATGCTTTGCATGCGGCGAAGCTCGAGTTCGATCATCCGACGAGTGGGGAACGTGTGACGTTCGAAGCGCCGCTTCCGCCGGACATGCTCGCGATGATCGAGTGGTTGCGGGCGAACGCGCCGGACGTCGGCTGATTCAGAGCCGCGCGCGTAATCGTCGCCTCCGCGGTCTCGTCACGATCATCGAACGTCGATCGAGAACGGCCACGTGCGATCGCACGACATGCAGCTATGCGTCGAACTGCAGCGTCACCTTGCGTTCGGCTTGACCGCTCAAGCTGACGGGTTTCTCGATGACTTTGCCGGCTTCGTTCACCGCCCTCACGCGGTATTTTCCGGCAGGAAGCGGGCCAATGCGTTGCTCGTCGCGGTTCGTCGATCCACTGCTGAACCGCTTTTGCATCTCGGCGAACCCCATCATTCCCGACACGTCGCGACCCGCAGCATCGAGCACGACGAGCGAGACATCGACGGGTTCATCTTTGTCGTTCACGACCTTGACGACGAGGACCGTTCCGCCCGCGAGTGTCACGCTGACCTTCTTGGACGTACCCGCTTCGACCTCGACGACACCGCTGTCGGAACTCGCGCGATCTCCGTCGCGCGCAGTGAACGTGTAGCGACCCGCTGACAACCCCGAGTAGTTCGCAGTTCCGTCCGGACCCGTCACGAGCATGGACAGCGCGTCGACCACGTGTCCTTCCGCGTCGCGCGCGAAGACGCTCGCACCCGACACAGGTCGATCATCCGCACCGACGACGGTCACGGCCACGACACCCGGTTTTTCGAGTCGGAAATCGACATCCTTGATCCACTGACCGTCCTTCACGACCAGGTGGTTTTTCGTTGCACGTCCGAACGTCTTCTCTTCGCCGAGTGCACCGCCGAACGCGGAACCGCCTGCGACGACGGTGTACGTACCGGGCTTGATCGCCTTCAGATCGAAGCGTCCCTGAGCGTCCGTCGACTTCATGACGAACTGACCCGTGAAGAGCGAACCTGTTTCGACGCCGCTCTCGCTCTGCAGACCGATCGCGACGGCCGCGGCTGGCGCTCCGTCAGGACCGAGGACGCGACCGCTGATGCGCGCGTTGGGCATCGTGATGTCGATCGTGACGTCCTTCGCAGCCGGAACGATGCGCTTGAACTCGACGCTCGACTGCTCGCCCATTTGGCCGCTGAAGCTCTGAACGGTGACCGAGTATTTCCCGGGCCCGTCGAGCTCGACAGAGTAGCTGCCGTCCTTCGCCACCGATGCCGTCTTCATGCCCGCGAGCAAGTCCTTCGACACGCCCGCGAACACGACCATCGCGCCGGCGAACGGTTCGCCGCCATGCGTCACGCGTCCGTGGACCTGCACCGGATCCGCGGGAGGAGCACCGAGCACGACGTGCGTCTCCTGACCGTCGACGATCTCCGCACTCGCCATCTTGATCTGCGACATGATCGCGGCCGGGTCGAGGCTTCCACTGTCCTCGTCCGCGCCCCGCGCTTTCGTGCTGATCGCGATGATTTGGTACGCGCCAGGCTCCAAGTGCTCGATCGCGAATCTGCCGTTTCCATCGGTCAAACCAGCGGACTGATCGGCGCTGACCGTCAGCGTCGCCTGGATCAGCATCGACGTCGCGGGACGGCCGCCGTCGAACACTTCGCCCGTCAATCGTCCACCGACGCGCAGGGTGAGTACGACGCCGCCACGTTCTTCGCCGGCCCCGACATCGACCGGCGTCTCGAGGCTTTTCGCATGATCTTTCGCGCTCGCGAACAGCTTGATGGCGCCGCCTCTCAATCCTTTCAGCGTGAAGCGGCCGTCGGCATCGGCCTTCGTGCGCGGAACCTTGGACGAACTCACCTGTCTCATCCAGCCGGGTTCGCCTGTCGCGAATTCGACATCCGCGCCAGGGACGGGTCGGCCGTTGTGGTCGATCACCAGTCCGCTGACCCGCGCCTCTTTTTCGAGTGTGATAACGATCTCCTGCGCGTCAGAGGCGAGCGGCAGAGTCAGTGCATACGGCTGTGAATTCGCGTATCCCGCTTGCGACGCCGACAGCTCCCAATCGCCGGCCTGCGAGAGCTGCACCAGGAACGCGCCGTTCTCGTCCGAGATCCGCTTGTCGATGTGCTCTTGGCCGAATTCCTTGAGCAACGTCTTGCCGACGCTCTGCGCCGCGATCCAATACTCCTTCATCGGGTTGCCCGCCGCATCGACGATACGGCCACGCACACCGCTCGCCGCGGCGAGTACGAGAGCCAAGCCCTTCGTGTTCGGCTTCACGTCGTCTTTCCGCGCACGCAGTTTCTCTTCCTCGTCTGCGAGCTTCGGATCGCCGAGCGCCATCTCGGCCTTCACCGTGAACGGCCCCGCGCCCAATCCGCGCACGACGAAGCTGCCGTCCGCTGCGGATCGTGTGTTGCCGCCGCTTCCTCGGGCGGCGTTGAGCGAGTTCATCCCGAACATCTGACCCTTGTCGAACTCGACGCTGACGCGGACGTCCGTCGCAGGCTTGCCGTCGGGCAGCGTGACCGTCCCTTCGATCGAGTTGCCGGATCCGAGCGTGATGACGAGACCGTCGATCACAGCGCCGTCGCCGACCTGGACCGTCAGCGGATCACCGGCGATCAGCCCATCTTTCTGTGCTGAGAGCTTCAATTTGCCGACTGCGACAGCCGGCAGTTCGAAGGTGCCGTCCACCGCGCTCTTCTTCTCCCGCACAGCCTTGTCGTCGAATCCGAACCAACGACCCGGACGCAAGGCGCGCACCTCGGCGTCCGTGACGGCGGCTCCGTCAGGACCGACGACGCGGCCGCGCAATGTGCCGCCACGTACGAGCTGCAGGTCGGCGCGGGTCGTTCGCGCTGGCTGAAGTTCGCCGACCGAGTTCGTCGCGGGCGGATAGGTGTCGAGCGCAACTTCGATTTCGAGCGGGTACTTCGTCGGCAACCCCTTGAACGAGAACAGGCCGTCCTTCGCAGTGGTCTTCCGTTCGAGTCCTGCGCCTCGCCGCGCTGCCAACGCCTCGATGCTCATCCCGAGTTCGATTTCGAGATCGTCGGTGACCGGCTCCATTCCAGTTGGCGGCAGAACGCGTCCTTCGATGCACGCTCCACAAACGGTCGCAATCGTGACGAGCACCGGCGAGCGCACGTCGATGGCCACAGGATTCTCCGAGAACAAGTAGCGGCCGCGCACGTGGACGGACAGCAATGTCGAATCCGCCGGAACACTGACCTGGAACGTGCCGTCGGGAAGGATGCGCGAGCGGCCGTAGACGTGATCTCGCGAGGACTTGTCGCCTTTGTCGAGCCAGTCGGACAGCCATTCCGAGGTGCGGCCGACCGGAGTGACGAACACTTCCGCTTCGTCGTCGGTGCACACGCCATCCGAGGCGATGCGACCGCTGATTTCCACTGCACTGCTCGCTGCAGCCGCGGTCGGAGCCGCATCACTGCGCTCGACCCGTGCGGTGTCGGTGACTTCGAGCGCGCTCGAAGGCGTCGTCGACGTGTCCAGCCGTGGCGCCGTCAAGCCTTCGGCTTCTGCGAACGCGCGCTCACGCTCGGCGAGCGTTTGGTGCGACTTCGATTCGCGCGACCACATCAACATTCCGAGGACGAGAGCGAGTGCCAGCATCACGCCGGCGAGAACCAATGTTTTCATCGTGACGCCGCGGCGGGGGATGGGGGAGAAGCGAAAATCCCGCCGCGACGCACGCAATCGTACTCAGCCGCCCGTCATCGATTCGATTCGAAGATCATGTACGTCGTGAAGTCCTGTGTAAGTGCGCTCTGGCTCGGTACACACCCGATCAACGACTGAACGAGAGCGTCATCTTGCGCTCGGCCTGCCCCGTCAACGTCACGGACTTCTCCACCGTCTTGCCGTCGGTCGCGACTGCTTTGACTTTGTATTTGCCCGGTGCGAGAGGCCCGACCTTCTGCTCGTTGCCGCCCGGTCCGCCGCGCGACATGCGATCCATCAAGTCCTGCGTGCTCATCAAGCCGGCCACGTCGCGACCGGATTCGTCGGTGACGCTGACTCGCGCACGCAACGGTTGATCGTCCGCATCGACGGTCGTCACGGTCAGCAACGTGCCTTGAGACAGCGTGATTTTCACGCTGGATGAACCGGCTGAGCGCACGTCGATCTTGCCGCTCTCGACGGACGAGAGGGCGTCCTTGCGTGCGCTGAACGTGTGTACGCCGGGCGAAAGTCCGCTGTAGCGCGCCTTGCCGTTCGCATCGGTGCGCACACTCGACAGGCGATCGACCGCGCGACCGGATTCGTCGCGCGCGAACACCGACGCACCCAAGACGGGGGCGCCGCGATCGTCGACCACTTCGACGTCGACACCGGCCGCGTTCTCGAGACGCACGTCCAAATCTTTGCGCCATTCACTTTCGGCGAGCTGGATGTCGGGCATGACCTTGCGACCGTATTTGGCCTCGCCGCCGAAGCCTCCGCCCGGCCCGCGGAATCCGCCCATCTGGGATCCACCGACGCTCAGCGAATACGTTCCGGCGCGCAGCGTGTTCACGTCGAAGTTGCCCTCGTCGTCGGTCGTGATCTCGTTGAAGCCGCCGCCCATCATCGATCCGCCGACGCCCATCGAAGCCGGCACGAGCGTGACGCGCACGTTCTTCGCCGCATCGCCTTCGGGCGTGCGCACGCGACCCGAGATGCGCGCCGTCGGCAGCGCGAGATCGACGACGTCTTCGGCGCCGGCCTTCACCGTCTCGACGAATTCGAGCATCGAAGCGCGGCCTCCGCCTTGTTGCACGGTGACCGAGTAATCGCCGGGCTTGTCGAGTTGGATCGAGTAGGCACCGTCGGCGCCCGAGGTCGCCGTCTTCATGCCCGGGCCGAACGAATCGCCTTGGCCCATGAACGTGACGCGCACGCCGCCGACACCGGCGCCGCCTTGCGTGACTTTGCCCTTCACGAGCACGGGTGCTTCCGGCGGAGCGCCGAGCACGACGCGCGTTTCCTGTGCCTCGACGACGTCCGCGTTGACGCTCTTCATGCGCGAGAACATCGCGCCCATGCCGCCGTCACCGCCGCCTCCTCCACCGCCGCGCGTGTTCTGACCGAGCGACTCCAAGTCGTTCGCCGAGGGCATCGCCGTCACGCGCCATGAGCCGGGCGCCAGGTGATCCATGCGGAATCTGCCGGCGGAATCGGTGCGTGCCGACGCCGAGGTGAAGCTCTTCATGTCCATCGCCGTGACGTTGCGGCCGGCAGTCGGGCGTCCGTCCTCGAACGATTCGCCGACGATGGATCCGCCTTCATGCATGACGAGCGCGGCGTCGGTGATCGTCTGACCGGCGACGAGATCGAGGCCCAATTCGTCGCTTTTCGCCCACGAATTCGCTTCTGCGACGAGCACGAGGCGGCCCGCTTTCAAGTCCGAGAGCGTGAAGCGACCGTCGGCGTCGGTGCGTGCTTTGACCGCGTCGTCGCTCATGCCCGGCATGCGTCCACCGAACATGCCGGCATTGGTCGAGACCGGCGCGACGGTTGCGTTCGCGACGGGAGTGCCGAGCGGCGACCGCACGATCCCTTGCACGATCGCACCGCGCGCGAGCGTGATCGCGAGCGGCGTCGCGTCGGCTTTCACGGGCACTTCGACGTCGAGCGATTCGCTCGTCACGAAGCCGTCGGCGCTGACGGTGAGCTTGTAGGTGCCTTCGCGTTGGAAAGTGAACGTGAACTCGCCGCGTTCGTTCGCGACGTCCTGCGCAAGGCGTTGTCCGCCACCGAACGCGAAGTTCATTCCGCCGCCAGCACCTCCGCCGCCGCGTCGACCGCCGCCACCGGCGTCGCTGTTGTTGGACGCTTGCACGCGGAATTTCGCGACCGGTTTGCCGTCGGCGAGTGCCGTCACGACGCCGCGCACGACGAGCGGTGCTTCGAGCGTGAGCGACGCATCGGTCGTTCCGCTCTTGACGCCTGTCGCTCTCGCGCGCCATGCAGATCGGCGGCGTCCGTCGACATCGCGCTCGTCGATCTTGGCCGCGTCTTCGGCTTTCAACATCTCGGCCGCGAGCGTGTAGTTGCCGGCCGCGAGCCCTTTGACGACGAAACGACCGTCCTTGTCGGCGATGAACTGCGGATCCTCCCCGCGCCGCGTTTGCAGGCGGAATTGTCCGCCACCGCCGCCGCCCTGGCCGCGGTCGCTGCTCGCGCTGATCGCGGCGCCCGCTGCGGGAGTGCCGTCTTTCCAACGCACGACGCCCGCGATCGTCTCGCCTGCGCCGAGTTTGAAATCGATGCCTGCGGAACGCGCTTTTTCGACGACCTCGACCTTTTGCGCTTCGGATGCGGGCAGTTCCTTCGAGCGCGCGCTCACCGATACGCTGCCTGCCGTGACTGCCGCGAGCTCGTACTTCCCGTCGGAATCACTCGTCGTCTTGCGCACGACGCGGTCGGTGAATCCGAACGGCCCGCGACTGCGACTGGCTTCGACGACGGCCCCTGTGATCGGCTTGGCGTCCGCGTCGAGCACGAGCCCGCTCACCATTCCGCCGCTCGTGAGTCGCAACGCCACGCTCGTCGCACTGCCGCGCGCGATCTCGGGCACTTCGACCGAGGAGTCCGCGAATGCGGCGGACGCGAGATCGAGCGTGTACGACTGATCGGGGTCGAGCGCCCACAACTCGAAACGGCCGTCTTTCACGCTCGCACGGCGCTCGTTGCGCCGCATGGCCGACGCCATTCGACCCGGACCGCCGCTGAAATTGGTGAGCGACATCGAGAGCTGCGCTACCTCTCCGTCCAGCACGCTAGCGACGGTTTCGCCGGCCGGCAGCGCGATCTGCGCCGCGATCCAGCCACCGCACTCGGCTTGCAATGCGACGCGCGAACCGGCGGGACGAACTTCGATCGTGATCGACTCGCGCAGGAACCACGCACGACCTGCTGCGATCAAGTGAGCTTTCACGGCGTCTTTGGGCAAGCTGAGTCGAAAGCGTCCGTTCGCATCGAGCTTCGTGCGCGCGATGACGAATTTCGGATCGACGTCGTTGGCGCCGGTCGCATCGGCGCGACGCGGCCCGATCTGCGTCATCAACGTGTCGAGATCAGCAGGGCGCGCAAGTGCGAACACTTCGACATCCGAGTCGAGCGCGCAATCGAGCGGCGCGCGCACTTCGCCCTCGACGAGCGCGCCGTCGAGCGCGCTTGCTGCTGTCGCCGAGTTCACCGTCGCGCGTTCCGGTTTCACACCGCTCGTGTCCGGCGCTGTCAGCGAATCGTTGCGCGAATCGAGCTCTGTTGCACCGGGATTCGTCGATGCAGTCGCCTGCGTCGAGCTCGAATTCGGAGCAGGGGCGCGGCGCACCTGGAACCACAACAAAGTTGCGAGCAGACCAAGGGCGACGACGACGAGGACGGGCAGCAGGATGCGCTTCATCTGAAACTCACGCGGGGGTGGAGGCGACGGTCGAGCGGGGCTTCGAGCCGGGGCGGCGAAGCGACTGCTGAACCGAGCAGGTCCGAACGGGTCACGCACAGCTTGTCACATCTAGCGCGCTGAAAAGTCGTGCTTTTAGCCGTGCTCGAGCGATTGCGACGCGCGCCCCGGTCTCCGTACAATGCTCGAACCCTCAGCTGAGCGTCGAGCGCTCCGCACATGACCCATCGACGGAGTGAATCGGACGCGGCATCGAAGCCTGAAATCGAAAGCGGAGCTGCGGCACCGCAGGCTGGCGATGCAGGACTTCGCCGGTGGATTCAGGGGCCGTACACCGCGTCGAAAAAGCGCGCAGCCGAGCGTCGCGAGCCTTTCCAGACGACGTCGGGACTCCCGATCGAACCGCTGTACGGTCCCTCGGAACTGGGTCTCCCAGGTGAGTATCCGTACTTGCGCGGCGTGCGACCGAGCATGTATCGCTCGCAGTTCTGGACGATGCGCCAGTACGCGGGTTTCTCGAGCGCGCGCGAGACGAATCGGCGTTTCAAAGTGTTGCTCGCCAGCGGACAAACGGGTCTGTCGACGGCGTTCGATCTGCCGACGCAGATCGGTTACGACTCGGATCATCCGCTCGCCAAATTCGAAGTCGGGCGCGTAGGCGTCCCGATCAATTCTCTGCGCGACGTCGAGCATCTGTTCGCCGGCATTCCGCTCGGCGAAGTGTCGACGTCGATGACGATCAACGCGACGGCCACCGTCTTGCTGGCGCTCTACTGCGTCGCCGCCAAGAAGCAGGGCGTCGAGCGTTCGAAGCTGCGTGGCACTGTGCAGAACGACATCTTGAAGGAGTACGCGGCGCGCGGGAATTATCGCTTTCCCACGCAGCCGTCGATGCGCCTGACGACGGACCTGATGGATTTTTGCGCGCGCGAAGTGCCGCAGTGGAACACGATCTCGATCAGCGGCTATCACATTCGCGAAGCCGGTTCGAACGCGGTGCAGGAGATGGCGTTCACGCTCGGCAACGGTCGCGCGTACGTGCGTGCGGCGCTCGCGGCCGGCCTTGCGATCGACGAATTCGCACCGCGCTTGTCGTTCTTCTTCAACGCGCACAACAACCTGTTCGAGGAAGTGGCGAAGTTCCGCGCCGCGCGACGGATGTGGTCGCGGATCATGCGCGAGGAATTCGGTGCCAAGGACGAAAAGTCGTGGATGCTGCGCTTCCACACGCAGACGGCCGGCTCGATGCTCACGAGCCAGCAACCCGAGAACAACGTGGTGCGCGTGACGTTGCAGGCGCTCGCGGCCGTGCTCGGAGGCACACAGTCGCTGCACACGAACGGGCTAGACGAAGCGCTGTCGTTGCCGACCGAGAAGAGCGCGCGCATCGCTTTGCGCACGCAACAGATCATCGCCAACGAGTCGGGCGTGTGCGACACGGTCGACCCTCTGGGGGGGGCGCCGTTCATCGAGTCGCTGACTGACGACCTCGAAGCGCGCGCACTCGCACTGATGGCCGAAGTCGATCGCCGCGGTGGAATGGTGGCCGCGATCGAGGCCGGTTTCGTGCAGCGCGAGATCCAAAAAAGCGCGATGGCGTGGTTGCGCGCCGTCGAATCGAACAAAGAGACGATCGTGGGCGTGAACAGCTATGTCATCGAAGAAAAGCCGCCGGAGTTGTTCCGCGCGAGCGACGAGAGCAAGCGGCAAGTGCTGGCCGATCTGGATGATGTGCGCAGAGAACGCGATCCCGTCGCCGTCGAAGCGAGCTTGCGCGAACTCGATCGCGCTGCCGCCGGAACCGACAACGTGATGCCGCACATGATCGCCGCCGTCGAGAGGTACGTGACGCTCGGCGAGATCTGCGGCCTCCTCGAAAAGCGCTTCGGCAAGTACAAGCCGCCCGAGGTTTTGTGATGAGTTCGCACGCACCGGCCGCCCTGCACGGCATCGTCCAAGGTCTGCATCACGTCGCGATCGCGGTGAAGAATCTCGACGAGGCTCGACTCGCATATGAAGGTGCGCTCGGGCTTTCAGCGAGCGAACCGGAGTACGTACCCGATCAGAAAGTGCGTGTGCTCGTGCTCTACGCAGGCACGCAGCGCATCGAATTGGTCGAACCGGCCAGCCCCGATTCACCGATCACGAAGTTTCTCGAAACGCGCGGTCCCGGCATCCACCACGTCGCTTGGAAGGTCGCGAATTGCGCTGCCGCCATCGCCCAAGCGAAAGCGAAAGGCCTGCGCATGATCGACGAAGCGCCACGCCCGGGTTCGCATCACACGACGATTGCGTTCCTGCATCCGAAGTCCACGGGCGGCGTGCTCATGGAGCTCGTGCAAGACCCACCGAACGCCGCTCACTGAGGTGCACGATGTCGCAACCGCAACCGAACTGTCCCAGCTGCCGCGAACGCATGGAAGCCGGCTTCGTCCTCGACACCGGGCACGGCGGTTCGCGCAAGGAGGCGAAGTGGATCGAGGGTCAGCCCGAAAAGTCCTTTTGGGTGGGCATCAAGATCGAGGGGAAGAAACAGTTCCCGATCCAGGCTTTCCGTTGTCCGCGCTGCGGAATGCTCGTCAACTACGCTTTGAGCACGTGATCTCGACATGACCAAGACCAAGATCTCCGAAACCAAACCGATGACGAACGCTCCTGAGGAAACGCCGATCGAGCGCTTGCACCGCATGCGCGAACTCGCGCTGCAGGGCGGCGGCGCAGATCGCATCGCCGCGCAACACAAGAAAGGCAAGTTGACCGCGCGCGAGCGCATCGACTTCCTCGTCGACGAAGGCTCGTTCGTCGAACTCGATCGCTACGTCACGCACCGTTGCACCGACTTCGGAATGAGCGAGCAACAGTATCTGGGCGACGGCGTCGTCACCGGCCACGCCCTCATCGACGGTCGGCCGATGTACGTTTTCGCGCAGGATTTCACGGTGTTCGGTGGATCGCTGTCCGAAACGCACGCCGAGAAGATCTGCAAGATCATGGATCAAGCGCTGAAGGTCGGCGTGCCCGTCCTCGGTCTCAACGATTCCGGCGGCGCACGCATCCAAGAGGGCGTGTCGTCGATGGGCGGCTACGCCGAAATTTTCTGGCGCAACACGCGCGCCTCGGGAGTCATCCCGCAAATCAGCGCGATCATGGGACCGTGCGCGGGCGGAGCGGTTTACTCGCCAGCGATCACCGACTTCATCTGCATGGTCGACACGACGTCGTACATGCACATCACCGGCCCCGACGTCGTCAAATCGGTGACGCACGAAGTCGTGACGAGTGAAGATCTAGGCGGCAGTTCGGTGCACGCGTCGCGTTCCGGTGTCGCGCATTTCACGAGCCCCGACGACAAGAGCTTGATGCAGCTTTTGCGCAAGCTGATGTCGTACTTGCCGCTGAACAACGCGGAAGACCCGCCGTTCCGCGCGACGGACGATCCGAGCGATCGCATGGACCTCGAGCTCGACTCGATCGTACCGCTCGACACACAAAAGCCGTACGACATGAAGCGCATCGTCGAGCGCGTGGTCGACGTCTCTTCGTGGTTCGAAGTGCAATCCGAGTTCGCGCAGAACTTGATCATCGGTTTCGCGCGCCTCGGAGGTCGCGTCGTCGGCATCGTCGCGAATCAGCCGGCCGTGCTCGCCGGATGCTTGGACATCGACGCGTCGACGAAGGGCGCGCGCTTCATCCGCTTCTGCGACGCCTTCAACATTCCGATCGTGACGTTCGAAGACGTGCCGGGTTTCTTGCCCGGAACCGCGCAGGAGTACGGCGGCATCATCCGCCACGGCGCGAAGATGCTGTACGCGTACTGCGAAGCATCGGTGCCGAAGTTGACCGTCATCACGCGCAAAGCCTACGGCGGCGCGTACGACGTCATGGGCAGCAAGCACGTGCGCGCCGACGTGAATTTGGCGTGGCCGACGGCGCTCGTCGCGGTGATGGGGGCAGCGGGTGCCGCGAAGATCATCCACAAACGCGAGATCGAATCAGCCGCGGATCCGAAAGCGATGGAAGCGCAGAAAACGGCCGAGTACGAGCACACGTTCAACAATCCCTACAAGGCGGCCGCGCGCGGTTTCATCGACGACGTGATCGAAGCGAGTCGCACGCGTCCGATGCTGATTCGCTCGCTCGAGCTGCTGAAGACGAAGCACGAGGATCGGCCGGTCAGGAAGCACGGGAACATTCCGCTGTAAGGGCCGCGGGCAACGGCCGGCGAGTGCGCTTCACTCCAGACCTCGACGACCTGGAAGATTCGACTCAGCGGCTTAGAACCGCACCGCGAACAGCATCCGATCGCTCTCTCGACACGCTCTTGGATCAGGGATCCACGACCCGCGCGACCCTCAGCCCGACATCCTCTTTGCCCTGATCGGGGAAAACCAGCGAGCGAGCCGAGAGCCGCAGGCTCAACTCGTCACTGGTCCAACCTCCTCCGCGTGTCGATCGCCGTTCCAGTCGGCTAGATCGATCCAAGCCGTCCCCCGGTCGCAGGTCGATGGCGTCCTTGCTGTCTGCATAAGGATCCGCGCACATCTCGAGCACATTGCCCATGATGCAATGGAGACCAAAGTCGTTCGGCACGAAGCTGTCGACGGGCCGGTGAATGCGCGAGCCGTCGTTCACGATCGGGCGCTGGGGCTTGATGTTCTTTCCGCGAGCGTACGAAGCATCCGCGAAACTCACCTGGTGCTGTACGTCCGCGAAATCCGCGGACCGACCGAAGCGTTCGTTCGTCCCCGCACGAGCCGCCCACTCCCACTGCAACTCCGTCGGAAGTACGCACCCGATTCGGCCGATGATGCGCAGGGCCTCGTGCCACGAGACGTTCTCGACAGGATTGCAGCGCGTCACCCGCGGCGACTCGATGATGTCGTAACCGGGATAGTTGCGGCTCGGCATCTCGCCCGTGAGATGGAGCCACTGTCCTTGAGTCATCTCGTACTTCGAGATGAAGAATGGATCGAGGCGTTCACTCCTCATGCGTTCGGTCGCACGCGCGTCGGGATCGAAACGCACCTGCTGTGGGTCCGTGGTCTGGGCTCCAGCCGTGGCCAATCCTCCCGGCAAGAGCACCAACACGATCCCTGTGTCGTGCTCGAGCCCGTAGCGTCCGCTCTCAGTCGCCCTCGGACGTGCACCCGTGAGCATCATCCAAAATTCCCAGAGTCCCGAGCGCGGATCTCGACGCAACGGGACTAGGCCGACCTGCGGCGTGAGGATCATGCTGGCGTACAGCGGGCACTGCTCTGGATTGCGAATCGATGCAAGCGCTTCGTTCCATTCCCGCGCGTGCGCAGCGATCGACTGCTCACGAACTCCCTCACACTGCTCCAGGCGCGCGTCGATGACCCTCACCTGCGCTTCGAGCCGCGCTCGATTCATGACCAACGCCTCCAGGGTCGCGCGCTTCTCCTCTTCATCGGGCGCGGTGAAACGGACAACGGTGGTGCTTTGCCTACGCGCTCTGCACGCATTCGCTTGCGCGGTCCACCATTCGAGCTCCCGCGGCAAGACACGCAATCCCGATTCGAACGTCTCTTCCCACTCGCTTTGAAGTGAAGTGAGCGTCGTCACATCGTCGGGACAGAGGGCTTCACCCGCGGGTGGTACCTTCAGCACAGCTGGCGACTTGGCGTCGATGTATTGCTCAGCGAGCAACTGTTCCATCATCGCCGCGCGCGTCTCTGCGGTCGAAATGGATTCCTCGACACGCAGGTCGTCGGTGCCTCGGATCTCGCTGGCGCGCCCAGCCGACAGCCCGAATCGTTCAAGCCCTCTCAGTTCCGCCGCGCGATCTGAACTTTGGTCGAGGAATGCCCGAACTTCCTGAGCCCATGCGCGGAGCTTCTGCGTCGAATTCGGATGGATCGGCCACAGTCCATCCAGTTGATCGACCAGTGCGGATGCTCGGTGCGCATCTGCTCGCAGGCCAAGGTCATTCGCGCGCACGCGTTCACGCCAAGCACCGAAAAATCCAGCGCTCGCGATCACGACCATCAGCGAAGACAAGAGCACAGCGGCGGTTCGATTGCGCGAGATCCACTTGCGGAGTTCGGTCAACGGTCCTGACCGGTACGCGCGCACGACCCGCACCTCGAGGTACGCGCGCAAGTCGTCCGCGAGTTCGTTCATGGTCGCGTAACGCTTCGCGACGTCGCGTTGCATCGCCTTCTCGCAGATCGCGACGAGCTCAGGCGCGATCGTGCGTCGAAACTCGGTGACGCGCGGCGGCGGCCCGGCGAGCACTCGAACCCACACAGCGCGATTGTTCTTGTTGCCCTCAGTGCTCGTGGAATACGGCGGGACACCCGCGAGCGTCTGGTAGAGGATCGCGCCGACGCTGTAGACGTCGCTCGCGGCCGTGACGAGTTTGCCGTCGCCGCTCGCTTGCTCGGGGGACATGTACGCCGGTGTTCCGAGCACGCGGCCGTCCTCCGTGAGGAAAGCCGACTCATCACCGGAGTCCAGCGCGCCACGGCGTGCGGACCGCAGTCCCTCGCTCTCCGTCTCGCCTGATCTCACGTGGAGGTCCGGTCGATCGACGAGGCGTGCCAGCCCCCAGTCCATGACGTACACCTCGCCGTGACTGCCGACCATCACGTTCATCGGCTTCAGATCGCGGTGGAGCACGCCTCGCTCGTGCGCGTATCCCATCGCCTCGCACACGCGCAGGATGACGTTGAGCACGCGCGTCGCGGACCATCCCTCGGCGCCGCGCTCGGCCAGAGGGATCACCTCTTGAAGCGTCCGTCCTCGCACGAGCTTCATCGTGAAGAAGATGCGGCCCTCGGGATTCAGGCCGATGTCGTGCACGGGCACGATCCCAGGGTGATCGAGTTGGCTCGCGACCTGCGCTTCCTCGAGGAAGCGCGCATGTAATTGCAGGCGCTCCGAACTCGAGGAGGGATCGAGCAGCGCCGCGTCGTCTTCACGCAGCACCTTCATCGCCAACTCGCGGTGCATGTCGACATCGTGCACACGCAGCACGCGTCCCATCCCGCCACGGCCGATCTCGGTCAGGACCTGATAGCGCGTGAACGCGTGACGGCGCTCGAGCAATCGTGCGATCAGTTCGTCGAACTCGAGTCTAGGTATCGCCGGAACGACGGTTCCGTCTTGCCAAACTCGCTCGACTTTCCCGTTGTTCGTCTGCACGTCGGACACTTGGCGCAGCGCTCGCCGCGGATCAACTCGAGAGCGAGAGATCGGCGGCCGCTACACGAATCTCAGGAATGGTAGCCGGTTCGGCGTGGCGTGGCGTCACCGCGGGTGTCACCGGGACGCCGTTGGATTGCAGTGCCTGGAGAATGGTCTGCAGGTCGGTCGTCGGATGGTTCGCGCGCAGCAGGGCGACCGCGCTCGCCACGAACGGAACGGCGAACGAAGTGCCGGTCAGGGTCATGGGTGGCAAACCGTTGGGCTGGACTTGGATTCCATGACCCGGTGCACACAGATCGAGTTGACCGCTCCAACACGACGTGCCCGCAACCGCCGGCGAGTCCGCGTAAGTTGCACCAACCGTGATCGCGCTCCCGAAACACGCGGGAAAAACCACGCCAGGTACGTAGCTGCCCTTGTTACCAGCCGGCAGGACGACCACCACTCCGCGAGCGTTGAGATTGACCAATGCCGCCGTCATCGCCGCGCCGGTGACCGGCCAACACACGCAATCGGTGTCGGAGAAGCACTCGTTGTTCCCTAGGCTCATCGAGACCACCGCGAGGCGATCGCCGAACTGGGCCTTCCACTTCACGTCGATGTCGACGAGTGCTGCCGTGACGTTGGTGCTCCAGACCTTGCCGTCGGCTTCGTCGCAGCGCAGGGCCAGAATGCTGCACCACGGTTCGCTCTCCGCGATGACGTAAGCCACCCTCGTCCCGTGATTGAGCGTGTTGCCGAGCGCAAACGTGGGTTCCTCGTTCGCGCTGTTCGGGTACCCGCGCGCGTACGCCTTGCGACCCACGATCCGGCCTTCGAGCTCCGCTACCGCGACTTCTGCGCCGAGTACGGTGACGCTCTCGGTAACGCGGTCATCGAGCACGGCGACGACCGGACCCTTTCCTGAATGAACGACATCCGGCCAGCCGATGCGTACGAGCACTTGATCCAGGGTCGTCGGTGCTCGCGCGGGAGAACGAAGGGCCTGTGGACTGAACGTGCGATCCTCTTCGACGCGCACCCTGAAGGTCCTCTCGCCGTCCGGCGTGACCGGAACAGTCGTGATCCATTGTGTGAGTTGCAGCACATCAACGGCCTCGAGGTCCAACGAAAGGAACGGGATGGTGGGGTAGCGCCGAGCGGAGCGTTGGGACAACGGAACGACTTTGCTCAAGAACGTCGACTGAGCTTTTGCGATCGCTTGTCTTCGCTGCGCTCTCTCGGCGGGGTCGTCGGGAGCCGTGAGAGCTTCACCGGGTTTCCCGACGACGCCGTCGAGTTGGACGATCACGCGCATGCTGGGCTGGCCCGCGCTCGCGAACTGGACTTCGAACTTGCTGAGTTCGCTGCGTTCATCCCAACTTGCGTGCACGACTGCGGGCCGCCTGAGCAAGTACCACCACGCGAATCCGAGGAGGCACACAGTCAGGATCACGAGCCCGATTCGAATAGAGCGCTTGGACATCGGCGACTCCTGGGCGGGCGACTATTGCTCGGCCAATGTGAACTCGTAGGTGATGCCGTACGCCTCGGCATGCACGCGGACGCAGCGTTTCGCCGGGTCCGTCGGGTGCCGAACGTCGAACCATGTCGGTTCCACTGGCAGGCCGAGGCGATCGAACTCGCCGTCCACCTCCATGTCGTCGAACGTGTACTTCTCATTGAGCGCATTCACCAACTCGAGATCGACCTTCATCTTGACGTCGTCGTACTTGAAGACGATCGAGTTCGGGCCGCCCGCCTTGACGAGCACTCCGGGGTCCCCGGCTGCATTGCCGATCATCAGCGCATCGGTGTTCCGGTGCCACAGGTCGTACTGGAACGCGAAATAGACGTTGTCTTTCCAGAAGACCTGAGCCTCCTCGTGATGCGTGTCGTCGTAGCGAAGATCGATGTCGCAGCCGTTGAGTCCGATTTGGCCCATCGTCCTGTCCAAAGCCGGTTTGGCGAGTGCAGGCTCGACACGCGGTGAGGAAGCACTCCGAACCATTCGCGGAGCGAGGACCGCACAGGCGATGACGGAGAGTGAACCGAGGGCGAGGACAGATTTGGTCAACATCGAAGACTCCTCGAGAGAAGGGGTTGGGGACGTGCTATCTCGGAACCCTCGCGCGAGCGGCGCGCGGCCTTACGCGATTTGTCCGAAACAGTTGTCGCGCGGGAAGGCGGTGGACAACGCGAGCGAAGCGGGGGGCGCGACGGACAATCGGAGAGTCTGTATCTCGGTGTCGGAAAGCGCAAGTCGGCCTCGAAACGCCCCTTGCGGCTCTTTCCAGTGGCCCGATCGCCCCGCGGACGTTGTGATACTCACCCCCTATGTTCAAACGCATTTTGATCGCCAATCGCGGTGAGATCGCCCTCCGGGTGATCCGCACTGCGCGGGAAATGAACATCGAAACCGTCGCGGTCTTTTCCGATTGGGACGCGCGCGCTTTGCACACGCGCATGGCGCATGTCGCCGTTCCTTTGCACGGCAACGTGCCGAGCGAGAGCTATTTGGTCGCCGAAAAAGTGATCGCGGCAGCCAAGGCTACCGGCGCGGAAGCGATTCACCCCGGCTACGGATTCTTGTCGGAGAACGCCCAATTCGCACGCGCGGTCCGCGACGCCGGGCTCGTGTGGATCGGTCCGCCGCCCGAAGCCATCGAGGCGATGGGCGACAAAATCAAGTCGCGTAGAGCGATGAAGAAAGCCGGCGTTCCGGTCGTGCCCGGCTTGACCGATCCGGTCGACGACGCGGCGGCGGCGCGCAAAGCTGCGGTTGGCATCGGCTATCCGATCGCGCTCAAAGCCGCAGCGGGCGGCGGCGGCAAAGGCATCCGCATCGTGCACAACGAGAGCGAGATGGAGAGCGCATTTCGCACGGCGTCGGGCGAAGCGAAGAGTTCTTTCGGCGACGGACGCATCTATCTCGAGCGCTACCTCGATCATCCGCGCCACATCGAAGTGCAGTTGATGTTCGATCACCACGGGAACGGCGTGCACTACGGTGTGCGCGAGTGCTCGATCCAGCGTCGACACCAAAAGCTCCTCGAGGAATGTCCGTCGGTCGTGATCGACGATGCGACGCGCGAGAAGATGGGTGCGGTCGCGATCCAAGCGGGCGCAGCGGTCGGCTACCAAAACGCTGGAACCGTCGAGTTTTTGTGGTCGAAGGGTGAGTTCTACTTCCTCGAGATGAACACGCGACTGCAGGTGGAACATCCCGTGACCGAGATGGTGACCGGCACCGATCTCGTGCGCGAACAACTGCGTGTCGCCAGTGGTGAGAAGCTCGGTTACGACCAGTCGGCGATCCGTTGGAACGGTTGGGCGATCGAAGTGCGCATCAACGCGGAGGATCCCGCGAACAAGTTTTTGCCCTCGACCGGCACGATCCACAACTTGCGCATGCCCGGCGGACCGTTCGTGCGCCTCGACCTCGGCATGTACCGCGGCATGGAAGTCGGCGTGAACTACGACCCGATGCTCGGCAAGTTGATCGTGTGGGGCAAAACTCGCGCAGAGGCGATCGCGCGCATGATCCGCGCTTGTCAGGAGATGAACGTCGGCGGCGTGCGCACGAGCGTGCCGGCGGCGCTGTCGGTGCTCGAAGACGCGCGGTTCCAAAAAGGCGACTTCGACACGCATTTCCTCGAGAGTTTGAAGCTCGACGGCGAGCATCCGGGGCGCGACGAATTGGTCGCGGCAGCGGCGGCGATTTTCAGGCACCACAAGGCACGCAGGAAAGCGCTTTCGCCGGCAGCCAGTGATCGCACCGGTTGGGCGGATCGTGCGCGGCGCTCGCTGTCGACTCATGCGACGCGCGCGGCGCAGCGGGACGGAGGTGACGCATGAAGTACTTCGTCACGGTCAACGGCCGCGCGCACGAATGCGAATTGAGCGAGCGCGCCAATCAACTCGTGCTCACGGTCGACGGCAAGAGCTTCGACGCCACGTATCAAGAGGTCGATTCACTCGGTCAGGTCGTGATCAATCACGGCGGCAAGAGTTACGGCCTGTCGATCGAAGGCACTGAAAACGACGTCGGCATCACGCTCGCCGGACATTTCTACGACGTGAAGCTCGAGGACGAACGCGAACGCGCGGCTCATGCTGCGGAACGCGCGAGCGGGCGAGTCGGCGGTGCTGTGAACAGCGTCATGCCAGGCATCGTCGTCGAGCTCTTGGTGAAGAAAGGCGACTCGGTCGAGAAGGGCGCGCCGCTCTTGATCTTGTCCGCGATGAAAATGCAGAACGAGATCGGTGCGCCGATCGCAGGTGTCGTGAAGGACATCCACGTCGTCGCTGGTCAAGCGGTGGCGGCGGGAACGAAGCTCTTGACTCTGACCCCGCTCGACGCTTCGAAGTGATCGTACTGTGCCAGGGACAACCACGACGGTTCGCGCTGGCCGCTGATCGTGTGTGTACCGAGCCAGAGCAATTTGTCCCCGATGCGCTGCTACCAACGTGCG
>ENA-ORBV01000848-ORBV01000848.1-microbial-mat-metagenome-genome-assembly--contig:-NODE-848-length-69683-cov-14.273985_pt1 | contig 69683 bp, 60 predicted proteins | sample MGYA00237777_ERZ505514 | MGnify/ENA primary metagenome ERZ505514 (study PRJEB26160, sample SAMN06269048) | microbial mat metagenome | isolation source: Oligotrophic lake microbial mat | place...
TGAGTTTCGTGTTAACTCCCGAAACGGGGTGGATATACGAAGTAAAATAATTTTTAACTTCGTGTGTAAACAAGTTACAAGCAAGTGTAGGACGACCGTGCAACCATAAACATTTCTGCTAAAATTAGACGACAAAATGCCAACGCTTCGCAAAATTAAAAGAGCTGCAAAGCAACCGCACAAGCCGACCCAAATTGCAGCACATTTAATTTTGCCCAACCGCACCAAGACAATCAGCGGGTTGACAATTTGGCGACAACTTTTAACTGAAAACGGTTTTAAAACTTATCTTTACGACTTAAATAATTGATAAAGTAATTTGATTTAGTTAGTAACATATTAATGAATGAAACCCAAAATATAGAGTACAAACAAAGTTGGCGAGACGATTATCTAAAATGGATATGTGGCTTTGCTAATGCAAATGGTGGCAGCATTTTTATTGGTAAAGACGACAATGGAAATGTAGTTGGTGTAACCGATACAAAAAGATTATTGGAAGAAATACCCAATAAAGTGAGAGATGTTTTGGGGATTTTGGTAGATGTAAATTTACACTCAACTACCGATGGAGAATTTATTGAAATATTAGTTGAGGCTTACCCATATCCTGTAAATTACAAAGGGCAATACCATTACCGAAGCGGTAGCACCAAACAAGAACTGAAAGGAACAGCTTTAGATAAATTCCTGTTACAGAAAAAAGGCAAACGTTGGGACGGTGTGCCAGTTCCTAAAGTTTCAAGAAAGGATTTAAAACAAGAAACATTTGATTCTTTTCGCAAACGAGCCTTTAAAAGCCAACGAATAGAAGAAGATATTTTAACTGATACCAACGAACTTTTACTTGAAAATTTACAGCTAAAGGAAAATGATTTTTTGAAACGGGCTGCCATACTTTTGTTTCATTCTAACCCCGAAATTTTTGTAACAGGTTCGTATATCAAAATCGGCTTTTTTGAAACTGATGATGATTTGAAATTTCAAGATGAAATACATGGCAATTTGATAGAACAAATAGAGAAAACAATGGATTTGCTTTTTACTAAATATATCAAAGCCATCATTAGTTATGAAGGAATAAACAGAGTGGAAAATTTTGAATATCCGAAAGATGCAGTTAGAGAAGCATTGCTAAATGCCATTGCACACAAAGACTATTCGGGCGGTGTTCCTATTCAAATTAGTGTTTACAGCGATAAAATTATTTTTTGGAATGAAGGACAATTGCCCGAAAACTGGACAGTAAAAAATTTATTGGAAAAACACGCTTCACGACCATACAATCCAGACATTGCAAATGCTTTATTCCGCAGTGGATACATTGAATCTTGGGGAAGAGGCACAATAAAAATTATCAGAGAATGCAAACTGGCTGGAATTCCAGAACCAGTTTTTAGTTATGATTCAAGCGACTTTTCTGTAGAGTTTAGAAAGGATATTTACAATGAAAAATATTTGCAATCTCTTAACTTAAATGACAGACAAGTAAAAACTGTTTTGTTTGCAAAAGACAAGGGGAAAATTACAAATAGTGACTATCAAACCTTAAACAACTGTTCACGAAATACTGCCAGTAACGACCTGACAGAGTTGGTTGACAAAGGCTTGCTAAAACCAAGCGGACAAAAAGGTGCAGGAGCTTTTTATAGATTAAAATGAAGTGCAAAACAGACATAAATCAATTGCACATTAATTGCACAAATTGCACAATGACAGCAAGACAACTCAACGCATTTGGTGGCACATTTGTATTTTTTGCAACGCACAGTCCCACGCTAAAAAATCCAAAAGAGCCACCAAGCAACCGCACCAAGACATCCGTAAACATTGACAGACGAGCCACGACAGAAAGAACACCAGCTTGTAATCGAGTAGCCCGCCCCGCCACCTGTCGGTGACGGGGAGAGGCTCTCACACCACTGTACATGCGGGTCACGCATACAGCGGTTCGGAAAATTGTGGAGCTACTTTGTAGTAGTAATCAAGCAAGGATTCATACCCGCGTTGTTGCAATCGTTTCAGTGTTACCGTGGTCGTCAGTATCGGGCTTTGCGCCACTGCCCACCCGCCCTTGCGTGTTCGGCTCCATGCACCTGCGTGAGCGGCATCTACACCGAGGCGCATCAGGTTTTTCCTTCTGCGTTCGGGTTTCTTCCAGTCGTGCCAGATGCAATACCGAAGTCGGTTGCGCACCCAACTATCCACCGCCAGGAGTTTGGCTTGCATACTTGCCATGCGGAAGTAATTCACCCATCCTCGCTGAACGGTTTTCAGTTGTGCGATGCGCTCCGTTAAACTGCGCGGGGCGGTTTTCTTCGTGATTTCTTTCAACGTCTCTTTCAACTTCTTCCACCCTTTTTCTGCTACTACCGTTTGGTATTTGCCTTTCGTTCCTTTCGCATACGTGGGTACATAGCGGTATCCAAGTATTTGAAATTGAACGGGCTTGCGTATGCCGCTCTTTTCGCGGTTGATGGTCAACTTCAGTTTATCTTTTAAGAATAGATAAACCTTGTTGCCCGTTTGCCGCGCTTTGCTTTTGCCTTTGCAATAAATGCTGAAGTCATCGGCATAGCGCACATACTTGTGTCCGTTTGTTTCCAGATACTTATCCAACTCATGCAGCATGATATTAGATAGCAACGGACTTAACGGACTGCCCTGCGGTACGCCTTTTCTGCGTTTGGTCAGTTGCCCTTCTATGAGTATCGGGGCGCGTAACCATTTGCGAATCAGGCGCAGCGTGACGGGGCATTTTACCAAGCGGTGCAGCAGTTGCAGCAACACGTTATGCTCCACTTCATCAAAGAAGTTTTTCAAATCTATATCCACGATATATTGATACCCTTCGTGAATATACTTCTGTGATTGCAGGATGCACGCGTGCGCGTTTTTGTGCGGGCGGAATCCGTAGCTGTGTGCCGTGAATTCTTTCTCGAAGCGTGGGGCAATCGCTTGTGCCGCGCTTTGCTGTAACCAGCGGTCGCTCACTGTGGGAATGCCCAACAGCCGCGTTTTGCCATTGCTCTTGGGAATGGCTACCCCTTTGATGGCTTGTGGCAGATATTTTCCGTTGATGATGCGCGTGGCTATCGCGTCTCTGTGATTTTTCACATAACGCTTTAGCTCGTTTACAGGCATGCCATCCACGCCTGCCGAACCTGCGTTCTGCACCACATGGATACATGCCTTGTGCATGTTCTTCGGATGAATAATCTGTTCAATCATCAACTACTACTTAAATAAACTCTGTTTCTCATTTAAGACAGGGCTACTCCGGTTGCCCGAACGCTCCCTGTCGAATTGGAAACAATCTTCCGTTCAGTCCTTCGCTGGTGGTGAGGCTTCCGTTTTTATCCTTGCGGTAACGGCTCGTTGCTCCAACTACTATGACCTCTGCTGACTTCTCCGCTGTTGCTTGCGCACCAGCGGAGACCTCCCTCGGTAAGGTGAATACCCTTCGGTCAATGCCTGCCGCATCTACCTGACAGGTTTCTTTGGTGATTGCTCACCCTTTGGACGTTGGTATGCGTGGCTACCTTATCCAACCTGCCAAGCCTCCTATGCGGTTTCTGTTCGTCAGTACCGACCTTTGCAGGCTCGCTTACTTCAGTGCTTCCCTCACGGAAAACCACCTTGCGACTTACTACACTTCGGGGCTTTAGTCCCCGCGTGGAGAGACTTTCACTCTCTGGGGTTCCTTTAAATAAATAAAAGAACTATATTCACCATTCAAGGCGCACACAGCACCTACAAGAAATTGGCGGCTTTGTGGTTAAATGAAGCTTTGTGCTTCGTATCAAGTTTTGTGGTGGCAGACAGTTTAGCGCTTCGAAATCGCCAACTTCTTGTAGCTGCAAACCGTTAGCTTCTCAAAACCTTAGTGCAAAACGTGCATGTGAAGTTTCAAACTTTATTGCCTTATTAATAAGGGAATAAGGTTGGGGGCAATGGGTTGTTTTCTACTAAGGTTTCTTTTCCTTTAGCGCAATGCAGGGATACAGACTTGTGCGCAATGTCATTTAGTTATAGATGTTCGACCACGCCTCAGGCGGGGTGGCAGGTTCTCTATTCGCTTTCTTTCTATAATCATGCGATGCCATCCGGCATTGAGCCTTCACTTCATGATATAGAACTTGCGCGATGGCGGGGAGGAATTGTTACAAAGAATTACGGCTATCATTTAACCCCGCGGATTTGTGGTTGTTCTTTCTTGCCTTGCAACAACATCATAAAGCCTCCGGCTTTGCGAGCCACAGGCTCGCAGTTGTGAACCAGACAAGCGACACGCTTGCTGGAACGGGGTTCTTTCTTTTGCCTACGCAGAGAAGTCGAAAGACTTCTGCTTATATGTGCCCACAAGTGAGCAGGGCGCAGAGGCAAACGCAAAACACTTGCGGGAACGAAGGGGGTTTCGCTGCTGGAGGCTTTGTGGACGCCTGACCAATTAGATTTGGTTATTGAAATGAAAAACAACTACCGCGTTGATGACCTCGGTCACCGCTTTTCGGGCATCCAGGGGAGCGTGGTGAACGCGCTGCCGGGGAATGTTGCCAACTACACGATTACGTGTGAAAAGGATGGCAGCGTTTATTCAAAAGATACTGTTACGAACTTGCTTGGCGAATATAAAATTCAGAGCCTGAAGCCGGGTTTGTATGCCTTCAATCTTGTTGCCCCGAATGGCAGCGTGGTGAAAAGTGAAGTTATCAAGATTGAGCGCGGGGTGACGCTGGATTATAACTGGACAGTGTAAGTAGAATTACGAATTAGGAATTACGAATTGAAATAGAAATCCTTACCGCTGTACGGAAGGGCTTTTTTATTGAACCGTTTGCTTACTCTGCAATGGATTAATGAATAGGGGATTTATTTGCTGCAAAAAAGTGCTGCTCTCCGGACGAGGGCGCTACGAGTGCGAGTGATAAGGTAATGAGAGGAGTACGCGCCAAAAAATTCTTCCAAATTAGACTTCATTGCGCTCGCTGAAAATCCATAAATTTGGGTTGCAAAAGTTTTAGCGGTGCGGAGTGTTTTATCCATCAGTGTTTTAGCATGTTGTGCGTGTGCGCTCCATGCGCAGCTTTCGGTGAGCAACCAGGGGGCGTTGATTTCATTGAAGGATGGGGCGTTTATCTCTATTCATGGCGACTACCGCAGTGAGTTGAACGGCTCGTTTGATAATGAAGACACCGTTTTCATTTTTGGCGATTGGGTGAACAATGCGGGCAACACAGGTTTCAACGAGCCGAATGAGGGAGCGGTGGTTTTTATCGGAGATGACCAGCGCATTCAGGGAACGGACATCACGCATTATTATGACCTTGACCATCGCGGCAGCGGAACAAAGTTTGGCGACCTTGATGTAATTGTGGAGGGCACGATGCAACTCAACGACCGCGAGTTTAATATGGATACGAACACGGTGACAGTTACCAATACTGATTTGACGGCTGTGAAAAACACTACGCCTCCGGGCTTTGTGAGCAGCCTGCAAAACGGGGGGATTGCGCGACACACTGCGGTTGCGGATGATTATTTTTATCCCGTTGGAAGTAGTGTTGGCACGTTGCGTTACAGACCTGCTTACATTACGCCCGCCACTACGGCTTTGCATAATTTCAAAACGCGCATGGCGAATGTGGATGCTACTGCTGAGGGATTTGACCGCAATGTGCGCCAACCGATTATCTGCGACATTAATCCGTTTTTCTATCACCGCGTTTTCCGCCTTTTGGGAAATGATGCTGCGGATATTTTGCTCACCTATCAAGAGCCGCAGGATGGGCAATATTCCAACATGGTGCATTGGCAGAATATTCCGTGGTGGGAAGATATGGGCACGGCAGTTTACACAAATGGCGGTGCGGGATTGAGTTCAATTAAGGTTGATGGATGGAATGATTTTTCTTACAGTCCGTTTGCGCTTGCGAACACCAGTCCGAAGTTTGATGTGAACAATGACCTTCAAATCATTTGTGATAATGACACGGTGGTGTTGTATATCAATGAAAATTTCATTGGCTATCAATATTTCATCAATGGCGTGCCGGTGCAGAATGATACTTCCAACATCCTGATTATTTCAACTTTAAATGATGGCGACACGATTACCGTAATCGGGCAGGATTCAACTTGTATTGCCTATAGTAATGAATTGGTGGTGGATGTATATCCGCTTCCAACCGCTTATGCAGGAGAAGACACTACGGTTTATATTGGTGCTTCTGTGCAATTAGAAGGAGAAGGTGGATTAGATTATTTGTGGAGTCCCGACAGCTCGCTGAATTGCGCTACGTGCCAAAATCCGCTTGCTACGGTGTTTGAAACAACGCCTTATGCGCTTTTAGTTTCGGATGCGAACGGTTGTAAAGACCTTGATACGGTGGTGATTTTTATAGACCGCGAAATTAACCCGCGTGATGTGTTGTTTATTCCGAACGCAATCACTCCGAATGGCGATGGGGTGAATGAGGAATGGAATATCCGCAATCTTGATTTATTTCCGAATAATCAAATCACGATTCTGAACCGCTGGGGCGATGTGATTTATGATTCCACGCCATACCTTGTTTCATGGGATGGCACTTACAAGGGAACTTCTGTGCCGGATGGCACTTATTATTATCTCATTAAGCTGAACGACATCAGGCAAACGCTTAATGGTCCGTTAACTGTTGTGCGATAGTTTTTCAAAGACGGATTTAATTCATGAGAGGAACAATCATTCTTATTTTCTTTTCGCTTTTTGTCCTCAATGCCTCCGCGCAGATTCCCACGAATTGTTTTGAAATAGAGAGCGTCCTCGTGGATGCGTGCAGCAGCCCCGAAGGAGAAAACGAAATGGTGCGGTTCGTAATGGGGGCTTCATCATTAGATGTTTCAAACATGAGCGTGAGTTGGGCAACCGTAGCGAATCCGTGGCTGGGCATTTGTCAAAATGCAGGCACTGCTTTGAAAACGGATTCCATGAATAACAGCGTGCAAGGTTGCGGGTTGCTGATTGAGCCTCCCGGTGGAATTCTGCCTGTAGGCGCTGAAGTGATTTTGATTACAAGTGAAAATGTGCAGGCGCTTGCAAATTCATTTGCAAATCTCAATGACACGCTTTATGTAATCTATCAATGTGCAGGGAATACTGATGGGCATTTTGGAAATTCGTCAACAGGACTGCGAACATTAATCATGTCCTTCAGTTCGCCCGCAGGATGTGCCGACACGGTGATTTATGACCGCGCATTATTAGTGAATACTGCGGGTGGAACAGGCGGCAGTTCCGCATCGCAGGACGGCTCATCGGTAGCTTATGCGTGGGAGGGAACACCGACTTACTATAATAATGGATGTGTCGCGCCTTTCACTCCGCTTTCGGTTGATGCGGGCAATGACACGGCAACTTGTGCGGGAACCACAGTGCAGTTGAATGGCGCTGAACAAATTGCATCAGGCAGGTTTTGGTTTTCAATGCAGGGAACTTTCAATGATGCAACGATTTTGAATCCTGTTTTTACGCCCGCTGGAAATGCAATCTATCCAATTGAAGCAGTTCTGAATGTTTACACTTCGTGCGATACGATTTCCGATACAATGCGCATCAATCAATTCACAGGCACGGTGAGCGCGGGCAATGATGCAATCATTTGCAACGGACAATCAACACAACTAACCGGCTCCGGCTCTAATGCTTACAGTTGGTCAACTTCAACGGGAGCATTTGTATCGAATGAGCAATCGCCAACAGTCGCCCCATCGTCAACGACAACTTATATTTTAAGCGGAAGTTTTGGAACATCAAATTGCCCCGATGCAGATACAGTAGTTGTTACTGTGAATTCAAAAGATTCCATCTCCGTTACCGCATCGGCTGATTCTGTGTGCGCGGGAAATTCATTGACACTTTCTGCATCTGGCGGGTCCTCTTATTTGTGGTCGCCTGATGATGGAAGTGTTTCCGATGTGAATGCCTCAGCGCCAACTGTCACGCCTTTTAATTCAACAATCTATTCAGTGGCAAGTATTGGCTCGTGTGCGGATACTGCTTCTGTTTTTATCACGGTGATTCCGAATGATTCAATTGTTATTACTGCTTCCAATACTTCTGTTTGCTCGGGTGATACGATTCAGTTGAACACAAGCGGGGGCAGCAATTACCAATGGTTGCCGGCAACGGGATTGAGTTGTTCTGATTGTGATAACCCGACAGCGATTTTCACAGATTCGATAACATACACCGTTATTTCAACAGGTTTATGCCCTTCGCAGGAATCTATTTCAATCAGCGTTTTTCCTTTACTTTCTATTTCAGTTTCTGCCGACACAACAATTCTCAGGGGACAAAGCGCAACACTCACTGCAAGCGGTGGTTCAGAATATGTGTGGACTCCTGCAACGGGATTAAACAATACATCGGGCGCTTCTGTGATTGCATCACCAAGTGCGACCACTACTTATTTTGTTACGGAGAATAATTACCTATGCGCATCACAAGCGGAAGTCACGGTTACAGTTTTGCTGCGCGAATGTCCGCTGGCGGTGCTGCCTTCTGCATTTTCGCCAAATGGAGATGGTTCAAATGATTCTTTCGGGTTGCTGAATCCCGAAAACTTTGCTTCCATTGAATTGCAGATTTATAATCGCTGGGGCGAAAAGGTTTTTGAAACGCTTACAAACCAACGCTGGGATGGAACTTACAAAAGCGAAGCGCAGCCAATCAGCACATTTGCTTACACGCTTTCAACAACCTGTGATACTGGCGAGCTGGTGCAGCGGAACGGGTGTGTTACCTTGTTGAAATAACAAAATAAATTAGTTCTTCACACAGCGACAGGCTTGTCCGTTAATTTTTATCGCCTGGCTGTCGTAAGTATCAGAAGTGTTTGCCAAAAACCGCTGCGCCCATGCGCGCGCTGCATTGTAATCAGATGAAGTCCAGTAACCGCCATCCTCCTTCAGATAGGCAAATTGATTTTCAGCAACCCCGTAACCTCCATGCAGTGTTGCGTTGAATCCGCTTGCACCGTCAGTGATAAGATTTTTTAAGCGGTTTCATTGTCGGGATAGTTGCCGATAAGCGCTTCCCACTCTTCTGTTGCAGGGAGATGCCAGCCTTCGGGGCAGGCTTTCTTTGCTATGTACCAGTCATACAACCTTCCAAACTTTTCGCAATTACTTGCGCTGTTTTTATAGCAATTACTCAAATTACTTTGAGGAACATTGTAGCTCATATTTTGCGCCATCCACACCTGTTCCCCAATTTTCACTGTTTTATAAACCTTGCCGTCACGCGGGTCGCGCATGGTGTTTGGGTCATCTTGCGGTTGAAAAGCGGTGAGCATAAAAACTGCTGCAATAAAGAAAATGTGCTTCATAAGATTTGATTGATGAGATTGTAAAAGTAAAAAACAAGCGGGAATAAAACTGATTGCAATCAGTTACATTTTCTTGCTTGCCTTCACAGGAAACTTTTTTAAGATTTTAGGCGCCACTTCATCCACCACCATTTTAGTATTCACCAATTCACCGGTTTCTTCTTTTGTGCTGCTTGCCGAACCCCACCATACTAACTGATTGCCGCTGACATCAATGGCATCAATGATTAATGCGCCTTTCCTGTACATCACAGTTTTTGATTTCGTACCCACCACATCAGGGCTTGAAACCCCGATGCTCATGCCCGAAAATCCCCCGCGACCTGAGGTCAACGCGCAGATTCCCATGCCGCGAAAAATTCACAATCGTTCCGTTGCTCACTGCGCCATTGGGCAGAATCACCGTTTTATTTTCAGGAGAAAGTAATACGGTGTTGAAGATTTGAATTTCCTTCACTTCGCCAAACTGCCCGCCCGATTCAATCAGGTCGCCAACTTTGAAAGGCTTGAACACCAACACCAATAGACCACCTGCAAAATTTGCCAATGAGCCTTGCAGCGCCAAACCGACTGCCAAACCTGCTGCGCCCAGCACTGCAATGAATGATGTTGTTTGAATACCAATCATGCCCGCAACAGTAACAAGGAGCATCACCTTCAGCCCTACGTTTATCAAACTCAGCAGGAAAGGTTGCAGCGATTCGTCAAGTTTGCGCTTCTGCATTGCTTTTGCGACAAGCTTTGTCACGAGATTCACCACCCACATGCCGATAATGAATACGAGGATTGCCCCTATGATACTCGGAGCATAATGAAGCAGCATTGATATAATCTGGTCGGTGTATTTTTCTAAATTTTCCATTGAATAAATTTTTGCCAAAATACAAAAGATGATTCAGAAGGTTATCTCGAGACGCTTACCCTTTCGCCAACAAACCGAAGGGTGATTTTGCGGGAAACACAGAAGCGGGAGTGCTTGTTAAAATTTCTCAGGGGTTACTTTTTCAGGCAAATCAAAATCATGCAAGGCCTCGCTAATCTTGCCTTCAAAAAAAGTAGGAGGAGCGTCCATCTTGAGCCTTTCCTGCTCGGCTTTGTCTTCCCTCACTTTTTTCAGTTCCATGTCTTCCAGCAGTTTCAATCCATCATGTCTCACTGCCAGCACGCCATAGATGTGGTCGGCTTTCCTCAGGTTTTTTTATAAAGCGTAAAAACACTCCTATCACATAATAGCTGTTCTCATTACAATCAGCATAAGTGGAATAAACATAAAACACGGGCGGAGTTGATGTTTTATAATTCTGAAGGTCTTTTTCCTGAGTTCGCCTTCCACCATCTCGCGGTTTCTCAACTTTTGAAACGTGGAAAGGGCGATAGGGAAAACAACGCGATGCCCCGCATAATATCCTGCTGCATCAACATGATGAGGTTTAGCTCAGGAAACTTGCGCACTGCCTTAAGGATGAGCGAATTCTTCACCGGCTTCTCCGCATCATACAAAAAGCGGTGATACTTCACAACATTCTCCACATCTTCAGCCGTTTTTATCGCGCGCACTCTTGGCGAAGAAGCATCCATCTTTTTAAGAAACCAGTCTGCATCGGGAAGCTCTTTGGAAATGCCGGAGAGCGAATATTTCCTGATTTTGAAATCATAATAAACCGGCATCGGCACTACGGCATTCAGGTTGTGGATTGCCTGATAGGGAATAAATGTTTTCCCCACTACGCTGTCTTCTTTATCCGTTTTAATCAGCGACTCGTTATTCTCTCACCGGGCAACGGTGCGCACATCCACATCAAGCACTGCCGCTACATCTGTCTGTGTAAGGTGATGCGCCTCCCGAGAATCAACGAGCAGTTCTCCCAGCGAATAGTATTTTTTCATTCAACGATAAATTTATTATAAAAATACCAAACACCTTTTCTCAAAAAAACGGACATTGAATGTCTGCCTGCACGGATTGCGTGCGGCAGAGCTTCGTTCCTGCTTTTAAGCGAATACAAAGAAGTGCAAAGATGATTTTCAAATACATCTCCCTGCTGGAAGAGATAATTAAAAAAGAACATGACAGAGATGTGCAGAATATGCAAGCGCGGGAGAGTATAAAAAATATTATTGAACAAGGTTGACTATGAATCGGAAGAAGTGCTGCTGATTTCAGAGGCAAAATTTGTTGAACTGCTTTGTTCGCTGAAAGAACAACCATTGACAAACACCGAACAAGAAATCGCTGCATGGATTATCAGCATAAAAAAAAACAGGACATGAACGACTTTCCATATTACACCCATTCGTTCCAGATGATTATGGTCAACGTGGCTGTTTCATTGGATGAGGTCTTGGAATATTACTGCTTTGAAAAAAAGCGCATTGAGGTAGCAGTATGCTCGAACTGATGTCCGGCTTATCTTAAAATTCCAAACAAACACTTTTTCACCTTAAATAATAATTCAAATGCCCCGCTGGAAAACTACTGCCGAAAAGGAAGTTGCAAAATTCGCCATTACTTCAAAAAAGACTACAGAAATTTTTATCAAGCGGTGGACCGAGCGAAATAATGGCAGCCGTGAAGGGCGCTAAAAACGCTGAAGGAATTAGGGATTGAATTCTCACAACTGCCTGAATAATACGAAAGGGAGCAACTATCATTCTGTCACTAAAAATTAAAAAAAAAGGCATGTAAAAAACATACGCTTTCCGAGCAGGAAATTGCAGGATATGTTATTAGCTCTAAAGAAGCTGCAGAGGTTTTTATAAAAAGATGGATGGAGCGGCACAGAGGAATCCGCAGAAAAGCAGTAGCAAGGCTCCGTGAATCAGGTATTATGTTTTCACAATTGCGCTACAAGCAATAGGCTCATGCGCGCGCTGGTTGGATACATGGATGATAAAAGAGCAAACTTGAAAAACAATTTGAACCATCTGCCACGCTAATTTTATTGACATGCAGAGCAGTGGCGCGTTCTGTTGTTGCTTTCGACTCTGCCTCTAATCTCTTTGTTCATCTACTCTTAGTGGTTATTTCAGGTTAAGACATAAAACAAAAAAGCCTTCCGTTTCCGAAAGGCTTTTTGTTTATCTAAAGTGATAAAAAAATTACTCTCTCACCATCACTTTGGTAGAGATGCTCTTGCGACCATCTGTGATAACGAACACGTAAGAACCTGCGGGAAGATTTTCTCTTTCAACCGTTACATTGTTTGTGCCGATGCGCACATGCAACTGCTGCGTGAATACTTCTTTTCCTGCAACATCAAACATTTTTGCAGTGAACTTGCCGTCAGTGTTTGAATTCCAGGAAATTTGAGTTTGGGTTGTCATGGGGTTTGGCTGAGCAGAAAGACCTGAAAATAAACTGTTCAAATCATTCGTGCCTAAAGCAATACAAGCAGACGAATCACATACTGTTCCTGCTTCAATCACGCGCACAAAGTAATCGAAATTGGGAACAGTACCTGATGTGGTGTCAATGAAACCTAATGCAATCAAGTTATCAACGATTTCTCCGGCTTCACCGTCAACATCGCCAATGCCCTGAATGTTCACCGTTACATAAATGCCGAGCTTGTAGTTGCCTGCGGGTTCAGTCGTAGTTCCTGTTACATCTATACATCCTGTTCCGCCACCTGGGAAGGTAGCATTTGGTGGATTTACAGTGTAAGATAATCCGGCAGGAATATTCGTTAAACTATCAATGCGAAGAGAATTAACTACAACGCCACTCACTTCGTCAAAATTTTCAATGGTAATTACCTGAGCATAAGCAACCGTGCGTTCAACGCAGGGAAGACATTCCCAATCAGGCGATAATCCGGGATTGGCGGTAGGAGCCGGTGGAGTGCATTGCGCAGCTACGTTGTTAAGAATACCAGCGCTTGTAAGCGCGAGAACGAGAACAAATAAATTTTTCATGGTTTGGGTTTTTTGATTTTTTTAAATCGTTGGCAAATATGAGCAAATTCCGATTAACATCAGTTTGTAAGCAGAATTTTTTTAGTCAGTTGTTTATTTGCTGACATTACTTTTAAAAAGTAAACGCCTGCCGACAACGCGCTGAAATCGAAATCTTTGGTATAGACAAGCGTTGCCGCTGTTTCGGTTGCATGGAAAATTTCCTTGCCGATATTATCTGTCAACACGATTTCCACATCGCCCGGTTGTTGCACTTGCAATTGCACAGTAAAATTGCCATTGCTTGGATTTGGAAAAACCGTTGCGCTGATTGCTTCCGCAAATTCACCAACACTTGTTATCATGCTTACATATACAGGAGCAGAGATTGCAGAGCATCCTACATAGTTGGTGTATTCAACGGTATAAAAGCCGGTGTCAGTCGCGGTGTATTGTCCCCTCGTTGCGCCTGCAATCGGGTTTCCATCCAAAAACCACTGAATCACTGCGATGCCTCCCGCATTAATCGTATAAAGCAGATTGTTAGGCGGGTTCAGATAAAACACCGGCACTGGCGGCACGGGATCAACAAGAACGCTCTTTTGAGCGCTTACGGTTTTACAGCCCACAGAGTTGAGCACTTCTACCCAGTAGATGCCGCTTTCAGCCGGGGATTCAAGCTCCAGAAACGTATCGGTGGCTGCTGCAAAGTAAACGGAATCCTTAAACCAGTTGAATTGGAAAACGTCTGTTCCTTCCAGCGTAAGCAAAACCGTATCACCTTCGCAAACGCTATCGCTCGGCATTGTGAAAAGGTCTGCTGTTGAATAAGGCGCGATGGTGATGTCAAGCGTTTCAGAGAAAACATTTCCCAGCATGGTATCCATCACAATCACTCCATTAGTCACCGTGCCGTTTACATCATTCCACAAAAATGTCCCCCGCGCCACATTAATTATCGCCCTGCCGAGTGAATCATCTTGTGAGCCGAAGGGAGGTCCATTGTCATCATCCCACACGCGCAATTCAAACTCGGTTGTCCCCGCAGGAATTTCAATACTTAAACCTGACCAAGTTGCTGTTTTACTATCCGTGCCTGATGAACTGGTATAACCAAGCACGGGAATGTTGAAATATAAATCAGGGTTTTGAAGGTTGGTAAGTTCTTCTATATCGCCTGAGTAAGTGTTATTCACGTTAAATACGCGCACTTCGGTGATTACATAATTGTAAATAGAAGTGGTGAGCGAAACAGGATAAATGCCGGCATCTGAATAAGTCTGGATACCCGGGTTCTTTGCAGCGCTTGTACTTCCGTTTCCGAAATCCCAATCATAAGTAGTTGGGTTGGGTGCGCCATCAATTTTTCCTTCAAAAGTCAAGGTGAGCGGGTCGCAGCTTGAGGTGATATTCGGAGTGATGGAAAAACTCGCCACCCCGCCCGAGGTGTCGGGAATGATAATCACTGTGGCATTCGTATAGGTTTGCGACTGATTTTTCACCTGCCCGACAACAGGCGCGGTAACATCGGCAAGCAGATAAACAACTAAGGGAAATGTGCCTGATTGCAAGGGCGTTCCGCACAGGCGCGCACAACCGATGCTGTCACCGCCTTGTTGCGGGAAATATTCATTGGAAGGTGATTTGCTGGTTTCCCAACTCAACCCAAGCGGCAAACCAACAATGCCTGTCACCTGAATCCGGTCAAGCTGCACATAGCCGCCTCCGGGAAGCAGCGTGGTGTAAACTTCCTTAGGCATGAAAAACGAAATCTGCTTATCCAGCGGATGGTTTGCCATGCCTGTTATAATCGTATCGCACAAACCCCCGTCAGGATTTTGCGCGGAGCAATCAACCGGCACGCAACCGGGACATTGAGCGCGTACTATATGCGCGGCAAGAAAAAAAAGCGTTGTTATAAAAAACTGTTTCATAGAGTTCATGTTATTTGCTTTTCAACTTATCGTAAAGATAGAAAGCCCGCTCAAGTTTTTTCTGATAAAAGTCAAGCATCTTCTTGCGCAATTTCGCTTGGATCTTTTGCAGTGGCAGTATCCTGTTGACCAAAGGCATTCCCTGTGCAGTTAATGTATATAAAAGGAAAAGAGCCCCCTTTCGTGCGGAAAAATTTCCCCCTTATTTCCACTTCTGTAGCACGAGTGCTTTCTTGCTGTCAGACTCTGTTTGCGTGAGGATTTTAGAGTCGAGCATTTCTTTCAGCGCTTTCAATTCATTCGCCAATTTCAGCTTAGCGATATCCTCTGTATTCGCAGCATCAACCTTCGCCTTGAGTTCTGTTATTTCTTTTTTAAAAACAACTAATGAGTCTTTCATAGAAGCGGCTGCCGCCACAAGCCCTATCTGTGTTGAATCCCTTCCTGCCGCGAGCGAATCTACAATCTGGGCAAATTTTTCGGGGTCAAAATCGCGCTTGAGTACCTTTTCTTTCAGCACGGTGTACACCCCTCGGTATTTTTCCAACTCAGCGTTCACCGTATTGAATTTTGCAGTGAGCAGGTTGGTGACTTTGGTAAGTGAATCCATCTGCAACGTATTATTCGCAGCGGGTTTTATGACCGTATCTTGTTTTGCGACCGTAGTGGTAGCAATTGTGGTTATTACAGCCGTTTTCGCAACGGAATCTGTTAAAGTGGTTGTTGTTGCAACTTTCGCAACTGAATCGGATTTGGCAGAAACTGTCTGCGTTTTTGGTGTGTCAACCGCTTGCGCAGGTGCATCGGTTTTCACTTCTTCTTTCTCTTCACTTCCTCTTCCCCGCGTATTCTCTTTTCCCAAGTCAACTCTTTTCTGGTTGAAAGCCGGTGACGCAAGCAGCATCGCCAACAGCAGGATGATGTAATTTCTCATAAGAGCATTTTTAGAACCAACGGTGAATAGAAATTAAAACGGCTTCATTGCCACTTTTGAAGGATGACAGCCTTCTGCTTATCAAACTCTGCCTGTATCAGGATTTTTGAATCAAGCAGTTCTTTTAAGAGCTTTAATTCATTCACCAATTTATTTTTAGCAGCCTCTGCTTCGGTCATGCCGCTAATCAACTGCTTCATCTGCGCGTTTTCTTTCTTCAATGCAGCCAATGTATCTTTCACTGCAACAGATGAAGCGGTAATTCCCGCAATCGCTGATTCCCTCCCTGCTGCAAGCGAGTCAATAATCTGCGGCAGTTTCGTGGGGTCAAAATCTCGCTTGAGCACCTTTTCTTTAATGGCAGTGTAAAGCGCGTAGTATTTCACCTGGTCTTTTGAAAGGGAATCGCTGAGAATGAGAAGAGAATCCGCCTGCGAGGAGTAAAGTGCAGAGGCTTTTGTTAAAGAGTCAATCGCCAATTGTTTTTGATCCACCTTTCCTTTTTTTTGGCGAAGGTTTGTGTTGCAAGCAGCACAAGCAGGAGCAAGAAATAATTTTTCATAGCTATATCGGTGTTTAGTCGGACTCTAAGGTAGTGATTTAATCATCTGCAAAATAGCAGACGCGACTATAGTTTATTAATGATTCTTGTCATAAATGAAGAAAATCATCGGAATAATACCATTTAGACTTTAAAAATTGCTCATGCAAAGCCTCATCCTTGCCTGCGTTAAAACTTCGGCAGATAAACCGCCCCCTCTCCAAACGAGAGGGGAATCCCAGGGCACTGATAATCAAAAAGTATTTTGAGCCATTTTCAATGATTAAATGTTACAATATCTATTTTAATAACCAATATCGAACAACAGTTGTCTGTCGTCCGTTGACTGACGACTGTTGACCTCCCCCGACATCCAACATCCGCTCTGCGCCCCTGCCTAACAACTTGACGATATTTTTCTCAATTTAGACCTCTCTTAAAAAACTGCAACCTGCTGTAATCCTTTAAGCATAAATTATTTAACTGTTAATTAAACCCCAAAACATGAGAACGTTTTTTGCAATTGTGTTCACTGTTGCCCTTTCTGCGCCTGCTGTTTTTGCGCAGTGTACCGGAAGGTATTTTGATGAAGTTTTTTCAGGTCCCACATTCACCACCACCATTCCCGGTCTGGGACAAATCCCCGACCTCGGCTCCATTGGAGATTACAGCGTGGCTTACGGCAGCGCTGAGGGACAAACACTCGACATGTATATCTTCCCGCCTGAAGGTGATGAACCGGGGCATCCTTATTATGAAGAAAAGCGTCCGCTCATCGTGCTCGCCTATGGTGGCAGCTTCACCGCTGGTGTGCGCGAAAGTCCTGATATCATTAACCTCTGTCAGGCATTTACCAAAAGAGGATTTGTAACAGCTTCTATTGAATATCGCCTCAACGCAGGCACGATTGATTCGGCTACCATGCTGAAGCAAGTGGTGAAAGCCGTGCAGGATGCAAAGGCTGCCATCCGCTACTTCTATAAAGATGCCGCAACAACAAACACCTATCGAATTGATACCAATAAAATCTTTATAGGCGGCACATCAGCAGGCGCATTCATCGGAATGCACTTAGGTTATCTCACGGATACTATCGGTGTGCAGCAATGGATGAAAGAAATCATTGCATCGCAGGGCGACCTTGAAGGCGCAAGCGGCAACCCGGGCTACTCTTCGCGCGTGGCGGGAGTGATTAGTCTTGCAGGCGCCATTGGCGACACCGCCTGGATTAAACCAGGAGCTGTTCCCATGGTAAGTATGCAGGGAAATGATGATGGAACGGTACCTTATTGTTCAGACATTATCGCTCCTGTAAATAACATTCCATTGATTATGGTTGATGGCTGCGGCACCGTGAAAAGGCGCACGGCTCATCTGGGGATCGTAAACCGCTTCTACACATGGCGTGGCGCAGGACACGTGCCGTATGTTGACCCACGCCCCACCACGGAAGGTCCTGCTTACATGGATACTACAGTTTGGTTTGTGCGCGATTTCCTTTATGAACAAATGACCGGGTCGCGCTGCGATTCCAGCTTGTGGGCAATCGGCAACATGACCACGCCCCACGTTATCGAAAACGGAACACCCGTAGCCTGCGGCTCTGAAATCATTGATGCAACAGATGACAAGCCTTTTTATAAAGAACCTACTGGTATTGCTTCTTTTGAAAACGTGCGATTAGAAGCATATCCAAACCCCTCAAGCGGAACAATCACCGTGAAGAAGCCTGCTTCATTTACGGGCGTTGCCGATGCGTTCGTGTATGATAATATTGGAAGAATGGTTAGGACGTACCCTTCCATTTCCGATGCCTTTACGCTGAATAAGAGTGAGTTTGGCGCAGGATTATTCATTATTAAAATTGTTCCCGCCAACAAAAGTTTGGGTGTTGCACGGGTGCAGGTAGTGTTTGAATAAGAAATTCTAAATCTGAATCACTAAATCCTAAACAAATCCTGAATCCCAAATTTTAAACAGGGGGCAGCATTTGTTTAGGATTTATTCTTTAGAGTTTTGAATTTGTTTAGAATTTAGAAATTAGCGTTTAGAATTTATTAAAGGGTAAAGAATCACATGAGGAAAAACATCCTTCTCTGCCTGCTCATTGCATCTTCTTTTCTTCAAGCAATTGCAGGAGGTTTTCAGGCAAACGTACAGGGCATCAAGCAAAATGGAATGGCGCAAACTGGCGTGGGCACAAGCCTTGATGCCGCAAGTTTGTTTCTGAATCCGGGCGCGATGGGTTTCCTGAAGCATCGCTTGAATTTCAATGTGGGGGTAAATGCCGTGATGGGCGGCATCGGCTATCAATCGCCCGATGGCTTTTACACCGCAAACAACAAGACGGCCATCGGCACTCCGCTACTGTTGTATTTTTCTTATCGTGTAAAAGAAAACTCAAAGTGGACGGTGGGCTTAGGCGTAAACAATCCCTACGGCAGCGGGGTTGAATATGAAGATGATTGGGCGGGGCAATTTATAATTCGGAAAATTGAGTTGCGCACGTTCAACGTGCAGCCAACGGTAAATTACAAAATCAACGACAAGTTCGGCATCGGTGCTGGTTTCAACTTTTATTATGGCGACCTCTTGTTGCGCAGGGGAATTCCAGTTGCCGATACAGCCGCTGAATATGGCGAAGCGGAACTCACCGGCAGTGGAATAGGCTTTGGCGCAAACATTGGTTTGTTTTACAAAATCAACGACAAGTTTTCTGTTGGAGCAACATTCCGCACTCCTATCAAAATGAAAGTGGAAGATGGCGATGCGGAGTTTGATGTGCCCGCAGGCATCAGCGATTCATTTCCGAAAACCACATTCGACTCTGAACTCATTTTACCAATGGTGGCGAACATCGGCTTGGGTTATCATGTCACGGAGAAGTGCCTGTTGGCTTTTGATATTAATTATACCGGATGGCAATCTTATGACACGCTCCGGTTTGATTATGCATTTAACTCAGAACAGTTGGAAGACACAGAGTTACCGAAGAATTACAAAGGCTCGTTCACGTTTCGCCTTGGCGCACAATATGACATCGTGGAGAAGTTCACAGCGAGAGCAGGAGTTTATTTTGACATGACTCCCGTGAAGGATGGCTATTTATCTCCCGAAGGTCCTGATGCAAACCGCTTTGGCGCATCCTTCGGATTAACGTATCAGCCAACTCCCAAAGTAGGCATTGATGCTTCCTTTATTTATGTGCATTCACTTGAGCGCACAGGCGGCTCTGATGAAGCAGGCTTCTATGGCAGCTATAAGATTGCAGTGCTGATTCCATCTATCGGAATACATCTGGCTTTTAAGTGAGTTGTATGTTTTAAGTCATAAGTATTAAGTAAAACAAACTTTAAAATCATGAGATTCTTTCTGATAACTAACGTCATCAAAAACTTACAACTTAAAACTTACTACTTACAACTTCTCCTGCTTGGCACACTCACTTTCCAAAGTTGTGAGCCTATGTTTGACACGCCCACGCCTTCCGCAGGCGCTGCTGACTTTTCAAAGTATGTTGCCATTGGAAGTTCTTATTCAGCAGGCTTCACCGATGGCGCACTATCAAAGTATGGGCAGGCAGCTTCTTTCCCGAATTTGCTTGCACACCAAATGCAACTGGCTGGCGGAGCAGATACGTTTAACATTCCCTTGCTTCAGGGCGAGAAGGGCACGTATCCTGCCGATGATTATGGTCCTGGTGATTTCGACAAAACACTTCCACGACTGCAACTTGTGAAAGAACCTGATTGCAAGGGCGAAGTTGCTTTGCTCCCGGAGCGTATTGACGAAACCGGTGATAATGAAATAAACATGGGCGACCCTTCACAACGCATTTTCCCTGCTGATGTGCAATTCCATCATTTGGGAATACCTGCCATGAAAGTGATTCACTACTCTTCGCCCGGCTATGGTGATGTGGCAAACTTTGGCACAAACAAAGGATTCAGCCCTTACTTCTGGCGCATCGCTCCGGAGCCGCTGTTTCTTTCAAGTCCTTTCACTTTTGTGGCGGCAATTAAGCCTACGTTTTTCACTGTCGAATTAGGCATGAGCGATGTGTTGGCTTACGCGATTGATGGTGGTATCGGGAAAATCAACGACAGCTATGATGAGGACATTACTGCTGTAAATGCTTTCCGCGCCAATCTTGAATTCATTCTTGACGACTTGCTCGAAACACAAGGCGCGCAGGGCGTGATTGCAAACATTCCCGATGTTACCACGTTTCCTTATTTCAGAAGGATTATTTATGATTCATTAAATCTTGATGTTGCAAAAGCCGATTCGATGAACACATTGTATCCGACAATCGGCTACACCTTCCACGAAGGTTTCAATCCTTTTGTGGTGAAAGAAGATGGCGTTGTGCGCGTGATTAAATCAACCGAGTTTGTAACGCTGGGCATTGACATTGATTCGCTGAAATGCCTTGAGTTGGGCGCATTCATTCCCATTAAGGATGTAGATATTTTATCCGAAACGGAAATTGCAAATGTGCGTTCCTTTACTGTGCAGTTCAACACGGTGATTGAAGAACTCGCAGCCGAGCGCGGGCTTGCAGTTGTTGACCTGGCAGGATTCATGGACGAGATTTACAACGAAACAACCATCAGCGGCATTGACTTCAGCGCAGAAATGGTTTCAGGAGCATTCTTCTCGCTTGATGGATTGCACCCCACCGACCGCGGACAGGCAATGCTAACAAATGAATTCATCAAAGTAATTAACCAGCAATACGGAGCGCAACTTCCCGCATTGAATATCAGCGACTATAAAGGCGTGTTGTTTCCCTGAGTAATCAGGTTACTGCAAACAACTTTGCAACTCTGACAGAGATTGGCAAAAGACACGCAATCAACAGCGCATAATCCCAACCAAGAAAACCCGCAGCGAGAGCGGCATCCATCAGGATTAATCCAAGTACGCCAAACTTCACTGCTTTGCCGATGTCTTTTGGTTGTCCGCTTTGTTGTGCTGCGCGTAAGGGCATAAAAATCATTGCTCCGAAAAACACGAGGAACAAAAGTGAAGAACGCAGAAAGAAAAAAGATTGAGTTCCCAATGCTACAACAGATGCCAACACAAGAGCATAAAGCCCCGCTGCCATTTTCAATGCGCTATTATTTTTTCCATGCACTTCACCTCTGCTTACCATTGTGATAGCTGCAATATATATCACGGGAATGATGGCGATGAATCCCCTCGCAGCAAGCGATGAAGTAACGATACTGATTCCAAGTAAAAGATTTCCTCCGCGACACAAACCCATATTCAAGGGACCAAAATAAGATTGATGCTTGCCCCACATATCATACAATACAGCAAGGCAGGCAACAGTAATTGCAATCACTGCGCTAATCAGCGACACACGCGCTGCGGCAGCAATGCCAAGTATTAAAAGTGAGATTCCCAGAATGCCTGCTCCCATCTTTGATGCGCGCCCGCTGGGAATTGGTCTTTCGGGACGTTCCGATTTATCAAGGTCTGCATCAAAGAAATCATTCATTACCACACCACCGCCATACAAACCGATAGCGCTTACAATCAGCCACAGCAGGTTTTTAAAATCAGGAATATAAAACCAGCCATTCCCAACATTGAATATTTCTGCTACTGAACCGGAGATGGCAAAGCCTGCAAGAATATCAGCAATCGCAGTGATGATGTTTGCGGGGCGCATCAACTGCAGGTAGGCGATGAGGGTGAAGTGTGGGGGGTGGGGGGTAGAGGAAGACAAGGGATTCTATTGATATTGCAAACTTACTTTTTAGCCGAAGTAAACAGCAACATGCATTTAAATTCGATAGCGCTTTCTACATTGCCGTTGGCTTTAGCCAACGGAATGAAGAAACGAAGAGAACGGGCTTTAGCCAAATTCTTCTTGATTTTGGCTAAAGCCCTCTTGCTTCCAATATTTATATCCGTTGGCTAAAGCCAACGGTAATCGAAACCCTTGAGCAGCAATTTGATTTAAATGCGTGTTGCCCTGACCCGAAAAATTGCATTGCCGAAATATCCTTTAACTTTGATTTTTAATTTCATTCGCGGTAAAAACAAAGCCGCATTAAACATGTTTATTTTCAATTGACTAAAAAGAAGAAGAAAAAGAATCAGGAGCCTTCCGCTCCCTCGCCTCAAAAATTCAGCAGCAAGCTGATACAGTATCTGAAAAACGACCCCGGCAAAAAGTTTTCCCGCAAGAGTATTTACAAAAAGTATATCACCGAATACAGCAAGCAGGAGATGGCGCAGGTCATTACTGAATTGGAAACACAAAGACAGCTTGTGCTTGCGGGCGATAAAGTGCATCTGCCCTATCAAGGAAAACCGAAATCAACAAGACAGCGCCCCTCAAATGAGGTGGTGGAAGGCGTGGTTGATTTGACAAAGTATGGTTATGCTTTTATTGTCTGCAAAGATTTGGAGCATGATGTGTTTGTGAGTTCAAACAACCTGCATCGCGCGCTGGATGGCGACACGGTGAAAGTAGCAATCACCAACGTGCGCGCAAGCGGCAAGATGGATGGCGAGATTGTAGAAATCGTGAAACGCGCCAACACCAAGTTTTTCGGCTCGGTGCATGTGTCGCCTAAGTTTGCGTTCCTCATTCCTGACAGCAAAAACATGATGCACGATATTTTTATTCCGCTGGATAAACTGCGTGGCGCAAAGCATGGCGACAAAGCGCTCGCGGTGATTACCGACTGGCGCATCGAATCAAAAAGTCCCACCGGTGAAATCCTTGAAGTGATTGGCGTGTCGGGACAAAACGACATCGAAATGAAATCTATTCTTATTGAGAATGGATTTGACCTCAGCTTTTCAGAAGCTGCATTAAAAGAATCAGAAGCGATTCCCGAAGAAATTACGGAAGAAGAAATAAAGCGCAGGCGCGATTTTCGCGGCATCACCACGCTCACCATTGACCCCGATGATGCAAAAGATTTTGATGACGCGCTCTCCATTCAAAAACTGCCGAACGGCAATTGGGAAATCGGAGTGCATATCGCTGATGTGACGCATTATGTAAAACAAGGCTCACCGTTAGATAAAGATGCAGCCGACCGTGCTACGTCAGTTTATCTCGTTGACCGCGTGTTGCCGATGCTGCCCGAAAAGCTTTCAAACAAAGTGTGTTCGCTGCGCCCCGATGAAGACAAGCTCTGCTTCTCCACCGTGTTTGAAATAAATGATAATGCCAAGGTGCTGGAGGTGTGGTATGGAAAAACAATCATCCGCTCGCAGAAACGATTCACTTACAAAGAAGCACAGCAGGGATTAGATACAGGTGAAGGAATTTTTGCGCAGGAACTGCGCACGCTGAATGAGCTTGCGAAAAAGTTACGCGCAGAGCGGTTGAAGAGCGGCTCTATTCCGTTTGAAACAGTGGAAGTGAAATTCAAGCTGGATGAAAAAGGAGCGCCCATCGCCATCGTGCTCAAAGAGATGATGGCAACCAACTGGCTCATTGAAGATTTCATGCTGCTTTCCAATAAATATGTGGCGATATACGGCTCAAAGCTGCGGCACGGCAAACAACCAATGCCGTTTCTTTACCGCATCCACGACAAGCCCGACCTGCAGAAGCTGGAGGTGTTTTCACAATTCGTAAAAAACTTCGGCTACCAAATCAAGTTTACCGAACCGGGAGAAATCGCTGACCAACTGAACAGGCTCATCACGATGGTGCGTGGCAAAAAAGAAAAGAACGTGATTGAGCAACTCGCCATCCGCTCGATGGCAAAGGCGGTGTATAGCACCAACAACATCGGGCACTTCGGGCTTGCGTTTGAACATTACTCACATTTCACTTCACCTATCAGGCGCTATCCCGACATGCTTGCGCATCGCATTTTGTATGAATGTTTGCATGACGGTGAAATCATTTATCCGAAAGCTGAGCTTGAGGAACTGTGCGTCCACTCTTCGCAAAAGGAACGCAGCGCGATGGAAGCCGAGCGCGAATCGGTGAAATACAAGCAGGTAGAATATATGAGCGACAAGGTTGGCGAGGAGTATGCCGGCATTATTTCAGGCGTGATTCATCGCGGCATTTTTGTGGAAATGACGGAAACAAAATGCGAGGGACTTGTAACCATCAAGAATATGGGCGAAGGCAGCTTCGCTTTTGATGAATCAAACTATTGCATCACCGACACCGATACAGGAACTGCTTACAGGCTGGGCGATGCCGTGCGTGTGCGCGTGGTGGAGACCAACCTTGAAAACAGAACGATTGAGTTGGAGTTGGTTGTGGGTTGAGCGTGGCGCAAGCAGATGATAAAACTCTGATTTACGTTACCCGTCTGCAGAAGTGCTCTGACGCAGGCAGATTCAACCCCGCTTTTATTTGCCTGTTTGTTGGCGAAAGATTTTCATTAATAAATTGGACACGGACGGACGATTGCGCCAAATTTGGGGTGAACCGCATGATTAGCGGTGTGCCTGCGCACTGAAGTGCTTCGGCACACAGGTGTGAGAGCCTCTCCCCGTCACCGACAGGTGGCGGGGCGGGCTACTCGATTATAAGCTGGACTTCTGTCCACCGTGTCTGCAAACCATTGTCAATAATACGTTTCACTGTCGTTGTCATGTCGGGTAGTGCGGTTGCGTATTTTTTATTTTCAGAAGGGGAGGAGATTTTTTTTAATTCAATTTTGTCTGGGTGGGAAAGGTGGAAGCTCTTTTGCAAGCTTTGGCCTGTGCTTGGGCTTGTGTGTCGGGTGTTTTAATTTTTTTTGAAGCGTTGAAAAAAATATTTTAAAACTCTTTCTGGGGTGGAGAAAATAATACTCTCTTAAAAACTTTGGTTGCAGCGTTGCCTTTAGCGGCTTTTAAGAGTGTATTATTTTGTGTGTTGGCTTTTCTCATTTCAGTTTTAGAATATCAGGTTTTGTAAAGTCAAACCAGTGTTTGTATTTGCTTGATGAAATTGATGTCCGTAATTTTATTTGTTCTGCTAAAGTGATTCCTCCTTTTCTTTCGGGAAATAAATTTCGTTTTTCAATTACGCCTGCAATGCTTTGAAAGGTTGCTGTCCTGTTGGGTTCGCTTAATAAAACAACTGCAACTGCTTCGTGAAGTGTGAGAAGATTTTTCATTTAGAACTTTTCAAAGAAGTGTTTTAGAATACAGATAAAAGTGTTGTTGGCTAACGAAAGAATGAATAAGCCAATTGCAAAAATTGGTGATAGCCAAACCAAAACCCGAATAATATTTAAATAGCATTTCTGTTTGTCATAAATCACTTGCAGTTTTGCAAATGTTGCCGTGAAATCTTCTCCCAAAACTGAAATCTTTTTTTCGTCAACTGAACTTTGAAACCGTGTAACATCGTCTTTGATAAAATCCAATGCTGAAAATTGATTGCGAAGCAATACTTCAATCAAAACACTAAACACAAAAGCACTCAAGATTAAAGCAAGATTGAAATACAATTTTTCACCTGTCAAATCAAACTGTCCGATTATTAAAAGAAATGCAACTGGTATTGCAACTAACTTGCTTTGTGCATCATTGATTACGGATTGAATCTTTTTGCTGTATTCAATTATTTCTTTATCAAGTTCTGATTTGAATTTTGTGTAAGAATATTTTTCAAGATATAAACTGTGGCTCTTTTTGTAATTCACAAAAAGGTCTTCAAAGTTTTTGAGCAAATGCTTGAACCTGTTTTTCAATTCAGGTATCTTCATTAAAGAAGCAATCAATTCATTGATGAAAATTATTTTCCGTTCTTCTTTGTCTGCTGAATCTGTAATGTGAGAAATGAGAGCAGCAACATTTTTTAATTCTGCTAAGTCCGAAACATTATAGTCGGTGGTTATGAGTAATTGTTTTGCCTGAAAGAAAACAAGTTCTCTTTCTTTCTGATAGTCGGAAATGCTAAGAAGAAAAGCAATCAACTGTGTGGTTGCTTCATAGTTTTGAATTAACTGTGGCTTTGCAGTTTTTGCCGAATCAAAATTTATTGAGTGAACATAAAAACGGTTGTCTGGATATTCCTGACTACAAACTTTTAAAAGTTCTTCAACGGTTTCGTAATACTTTTCGTTTTTGAGTTGGAGAGGGTAGAGTTTAATTTCAATTTCTTGCCCTGCTGAAATGTTGTCAACGGATTTATTTTTCCCTTCACTTGAAACAAAGTTATCTAAGCAACTCCCAGCAGAAAGGGTTTGCAGTTTCAGAATATCATTTGCATCGGGTGTAATTTTACCAGTAATCTCATTTGCATTTACTGCAATGAGATTTAGTTTTTTCCTGATAAGAATAAATTCGTTTAACATAAATTTCTATGCCTCGTCATCTGTTTTTGTAAGTTGCTTTTTCAATGCGTCTGGAATTTGCTTAATGGTCAACTCGTTTTTCTTTTCGTTGTAAAAAATACTTTCATTCATTAACTCACTATCAAATTCAAGCGTTAGTTTCTTGCTTCGATAAACATAGAACTTCAAACTTTTTAAAGTTTGTCGGTGTCCTTTTACAAGAGAACTCACTCCATATTTTTCGCTTGCTGCAAACTTCCGAAACGATTCGGGGTTTTCTTCGTCAATCAAACTTGAAATGTGGCTCAACGAAATATCTTCCTTCTTTTTTATTTTATCAACACAATAATTGAACACACGATTTCTTAAATCTTCTTTCCCTGCGTTATCCAAATCAAGGTCTCCTATATAATCAAGTAATGCACCTTTCAAAGATTTTGAAGATTCCTTTGCTGATGTTTGGTCGGTGCAACCAATGAAGTGACGGAAATATTTTGAAATCTCTTTTCGTCCTCTTGCAAATGAAAGGTAAGTGTCCTCTCCGTTTTTCCACTTTGTAATATTTAAAGTGTTGGCCAAGTCCAATTTTTCAATATCCAAAACTTGCACATCATACAATCCTAACTCCTCATTTATATTGAATTTCTTTTTGCTATTCAACATCATAACCAAAATAAATTCCTCTTTGTTCACGGTGTAATGAGCAAAAACCACATTGCCACCTGTTGCCTGTTGTTCGTTTTTGATAACAGTTAAAAAGTGATTCATTGCCTTTGTAGTGAACTGGAGAAAATCAGTTTTCTTGGCAAGGTATTCAGTAACCAAAGTTTGATAAGGATAACTGACTGCGTTGGCTTCAAAGATTCCAAAGTTCGGATTTGAGTTGTGGTAATACACCTCTTTAGATTCAGAAATAAATTCGTTTTCTGTGTTGGTAACCACATACGGTTTCTTTCTCAACTCCAAAGATGCAATGCCGTTTTGCTCCTTTTTTAGTTTGTGTAAAATGATTTCATGTAATTGCATATTGATATTGATTTTGTGATTACTCTTTAAACACAGGCTGTTACAGTGGTTTTCAATTCCAACACCCCCTTAAATGCTCTTTGTGATAGTGAACCATACAAATTTTCCAACTCCTGCAAACTATTTTTGTATTGCTCTTTTAATGCTTCGGTTTTTTCTACGAGGTGGGCAAATTGGGTTTGGAGCTCTATTGGTGGTTTTGGAACAGGGATTTTATCAAGGTTTTCTTTATTCAATTTCACTTGGTCAATTCCAGTAATGAACGGTTTGAAATCAATACTGTTCAAGAAAAATTCTAAGTATCTCAAATTACAAATTCTATTGTCGGACAAAACATGTGCATGATTATTTACCCAAAATTTCCCTCTTGCCATGAAAGCATTGTTTTTTTTTCTGAACAAAAGATTTTTTCCATCTTCTGCTATCAATAAATATTCTCCGTCAAATTTGAAATCATCAATTGTGTCAATTATTCCCGTTGCTCCATAGTATGGATAAATCCCCGCTCTATTGTCTCTGTCGCCTTGCTTAACTGGAATTCGTTTTGAGTTTTCATTTTTTGCTGCTTCCTTAAACTTTATTTTATTCCAACCTTTCTCATTTCTCACAGGGTCACCAAACATTTCCAAAAAAGAACTCTTCAACAATTCATCAAGCAAGGCAATACTTTGCTTGCGTTGCTCAATAAGCGTTTCGGCTTTGCTTAAAATATTTGCAATTTGAATTTGGTCGGAGAAGGAAGGGAGAGGTATTTTTAATTCACTTAAAGTTTTTTGTGTTATCGCTTTAAATACTGAACCAGTTCCTTTGTCTGCAATTTGCTTTTCATTTAGTTTAAGCCAGTAAAAAATATAATCACGATTTGCATTTCCTTTTACACGAATTGCACTTAATCCTCTTCCGATACACGATTCAACATTGTTAATATTTACGGGACCAACTGGTGCTCTCATAGAAATAAGAATATCATCAGGCAATGAAATTTTAGTTGGTTCACTACACCAGAATCTTACTGTAGGAAATTTTTTTCCATAATCAGCTTTACCCTGAAAAAACGGAACTCCATTTCTTTCTTGATTATATGTGCTTGATGGTGGCGATTGTCCAGCAATCAATTCAGCAATATCTCCTAATCGTTCAAACTTCATTGCACAAATGATTTTAATTCTTCCAAACCAATTTGAATATTTTCTTCAATCGTTTCCAACTTTCCAAAAATCATTTTCGGTTTATCATATTTTACCTCCTCATACACTTCTTCTTTGTAAGTGCTTAAATTCAAATCGTAATTGTTGCCTATAATTTCTTTTTTAGGAACTGTAAAGTATTTCTGCTTCCTGTCTGAACTATGATTTATTTGATTTGTGTGATTGCTATGATTTTCTTTTTCCGGCTTGCTATTTTTCTTTTCTTCATTCACATTAATCATTGAATCAGATGAATCATAGTTCAGACGATTTTTGAATTGAGTTACAATTTCTTGCAAATCACTTTTATCTATCTTATTTCTCTTATCGTCCAAAGTGTAACCGTCTGCCTTCATATCGTAAAACCAAACATTGTTTGTTTCGCCTCCTTTTGTAAAAAGCAAAATGGCAGTGCTTACACCTGCATACGGCTTAAAAACTCCGCTTGGCATTGCTATTACTGCTTTCAGTTCTGCATTTTCAATCAGCATTTTTCGCACTGCTTCAAATGCTTTTCCTGAATTTTGAATTACTCCCGAAGGAACAATTACTGCTGCTGTGCCTCCCATTTTCAGCATTGTAAAAATGCGTTCAACAAAAAGTAATTCTGTTTTTGTGGTAGGCAGTTTTAAATTTTCGTTAATGTCGCCTTTGTCTATGTTGCCTGTAAACGGTGGGTTTGCCATTATAATATCAAAGCGGCTGTCCTCATTGTAAGTTTTGCTAAGTGTGTCTTTGTAATCAATGTTGGGTTCATCAATGCCGTGCATCATCATATTCATTAAGCCCAAACGCACCATTGTTGTGTCAATATCAAAACCGAAAAAACTATCGCCTAAAATTCCTTTTACTTTTTCGGTTAATGCTGCACTCATTGTTGCCCGTTCAAAACCATCTTCGTCAAGCGTTAATTTCTTTTTGTCTTTTTGCCTTACAAGGTCGGTGAGAATATATTGATATGCTCCCAACAAAAAACCACCTGTGCCACATGCAGGGTCTGCAATGCGTTGTCCTAATTGCGGTGCAACAATTTCCGCCATCAGTTTAATAATGTGTCGTGGTGTTCTAAACTGTCCGTTCTTACCAGCGGTTGCAATTTCACTCAACAACATTTCATACACATCGCCTTGTATGTCTTGAAAAGCATGTCCGCCTTCGGTAGCATCTTTTTCAATCTCTTTAAAAATATCTTCCACAATGTTGATTGCGGAAACCAACAAACTTGCTTTCGGCATTATGAAAACTGCATTTGCCATGTGCTTGGTGAAACTGTCTGAACCACTGATTAAACTGATTTGAGGATTACGCTGATTTTGAAATTCCTTTATGAATGGGAATACTTTTGTTTGCACATGCAACAACATTTCATCAGCAGGTTGGTGCTTAAAGTTGCTCCAACGTAATTCTGTTTTGTCAACTTCCTCGTTGCTGCCTGCAACTTTATATTTTCCTTTGAACCGTGAAGTATATTTTTCGCCTGTAAATTCTGCATCTCTTTCCCGTTTGGCTTCCAAATCATCCAAGCGTTTCATAAAAATCAAATAGGTGATTTGTTCAATGGCAGTCAACGGATTTGCAATGCCTCCTTCCCAGAAGTTTTGCCAAAGTTTGTCAATGAGAGATTTTAAAGCGGAGTTGTTTTGTAACATATTGTTTTATAATTTTTTATGCATAGACACTTTGTCCATGCGTTTGTCCATGGTTGTTTTTCATCATGGACACAATGTCCATGTGAATGTCCATGATGGTTGATTTTAGCGGAAATCCACTCCAAAGACATAATGTCCTTGGAAATGTCCTTCGGAAATAAAGATTCAATAAATCATTTGTTTCCAGAGACATGCTGTCTTTGGAAATGTCTTTGGAATTTGGAATAACATTATTTACCCACATATTCATAGGTTGCATTTTTGCCTCTTCCTTTTAAATGAATAAACTCTTTGGCTTTGAATTTTGCTAAATGCCTTTGAGCTTTCTTTTCATTGAATCCAAAATGTTCAGCGTATTTAATTACTGTAGTGTTTCCAATTGACTTTATCCAATTTATTCCAGCAATTTCATCTATTTTCAAATCGCCCAAAGCTTCATTCCCTGAAACTGTTTTGGATGCTTCTATGCTTCTTGAAAAAGTTAAAGACAAATAAGGAGCTTTGTAATCGTAGAAAGGCAAAGGCAATTCATACTTCTCTTGCATGCCCCTAAAAGTTTCCATTCCAAGTTCAGATTCTTCCATCAATCCCATTCTATTGAACACATAAGTAATTTTAGGATTTCGACTCAATGATGGAGCACGGAAAGCTTTCACATCTTCAAGCGATATTGGGGAAACTGGTAAGCCCGCACTTTTGACTACAATTTTATCATCATCAATTTCAATGTAGGTTTTTGCTCCTTCTTGTTCATAGTCTCGGTGAACCAATGCGTTTATTATAGCTTCACGTAAAGGTTCAATTGGGAAGAGTGTATTTGTTTTTCGTTGAAATTGCTTTCGGCTAACTTCTGAATGTAAAACTTGTTCAAGCCATAATTCAATTTCCTTTGGAATCAAAACAAGAGGACCTTCAAAATCTTTAGGAATGGAAGCGTTGTTTCCGTATTTAACTTTCGCCTTAATAACTGCTTGCTGATATTTTTCGCGTGGGTTATTGCCAAATAAAAGAATACCAAACCCTGTAGGAATATACTTTGTTCCATCATTTATATTAACACGCTGAACGATTCCAGCATGTTCAAAATGCAGCCACAATTCATTTGAGTTTATCGCATGAGGAAGTTTAGATTGGTCAATGTAATACTGAATGGCTTTCTCCGAAAAGTGTTTTAAATCCATTGTAGGTATGGTGTTTTCTAATTTTGAAAGAACCACTTCCTTTTTTTCCTTTCTATCATCAGCCCTTTCAGTTGCTTGCTTCAAAAACGCCCTATTTATTTCCTTTATCTTTTTTTGAAACTGAGGGTAAAACATGTGGACTTTGATTCCATTTTCTTCAAGGAATTTTATGCCTTTCCTGTCCACATCAGGGTCAGGGTCTTCAATTCCAATCCAAACTTCTTTTACCCTGGCGTTTACAATTCTTTCTGCACAACCTAATTTTGGATGGCGTCTTGCACCAGGGGCACAAGGCTCAAGTGTGGCAAACAATATACTATCGTCTAATTTTTCTGAACGGTTTTTTCTTTCTAACAACGTAAATTCTGCATGGTCACCAAATCGTAATTCACCTCTGCTTGCAGATTCAATTGTCCCGTCTGATTTAATCAAAACTGCACCCACTTTTGGACTTACTTTACCATCTGTCCTTGGTTCTTCTATTGAATCATTCATGGCATCAATAGCCATTTGCATATATTTTTCTGGATTAAATTTCTCTACTATTTTCTTTGCCATATTATGCTGCAATTAGTTTTTCGGTGAATGATAAAATTTCATCAATCTCTTTTTGATTGAAAATGCCCCTGATTCCTTCTGGATGCAGCAGTGTGAACGGTGATTCAATTAAATTTTTCTTTGACAAAGCTCCTGTGTCTATAATGAATTTGCGAAGCAAATCTAAAAACTGCAATTGTCGGCTTGTAAGATATGTATGTGTTGCAATAAAATTGTCAAATGCTTTTGAAACTGTTTCGGGATAAGTTTCTAAAATGGTGATACCTAAAATGTGTTTGATGAATTGCACAAACACCGCTTTGCGGTGGTTGTAAACCCTCCGCAATAAATCAATGGTTATGTGTGGATGTTCGTCATGCAGTTCTTCCGCAAGTTGGTTGGCTTCGTCTGCCGAAATTTCTTTCCCTTCTTTTAGTTTTTGTAAAATAGGATTTGCAGAAACCAATTCGTTTACTTTTTGCTCTACTAACTCCCGATATTTTGCAATGCTTAACGCTTGGTGTTCGGGTCCAAACTCTATAAATTCCTTTTCGCTTACAAGGTCTTTGAAATTAAATTTTGCAGGTGCTAAAGGAATAATAGCTTCACGAAATTTCATCAGCGGTGAAAGTTTCTGAATGAGTTCGTCAAATTTCTCCTCTGTAATGGTTGCCCAAAAATTATTTGTTTGTGCTTGCCTTATCAGTTGTTCTTCTCTTGAAACAATGTTGATGCTTAAAGGAAGTTCTCCAATTTCTTCAATGATGCTTTCTTTCAGTGTTTCAAATTTTTCCTTCTCTGCTTTTAAACCTGCCAATGAAACTTCCACAATATCTTTTTCAAATCGCATGGCTTTATAGTCAGCATCAGCAACCGTTCTGAATAATGGTTTTACAACCGCATCTAAAAATTCAATCTTGTCTTGCGTTAAGTTGTTCCAAAAATTTTCATCATCCAATCTTTGCAATTCGTGTTTAGCTTCCATTATCACTACAGAATTTTGCGGAAGTGTTGCAACTTGTTTTTTCAGTTTCTGAATTTCTTTGTTTACAATTTCTGTTTGTGCTGTTGATTGTGCTTCTTCAATTTTATTTAATCGCAAACCAAACAAACGCACTGGCAAAGGAATTTGCGGTTTCAATTCTTTTCCTCTCGGATTAAGTTTGAAATATTCAAAGTTGTCCCAACAATCTAAAATGAGAAACGAATCTTTAAAGGTGCACCACGATTTCATTTTTGTGGGCTCAAGCAAACGAGTTCCTCTCCCTATCATTTGCCAAAATTTAGTGTAGCTGTAAACTGGTTTTGCAAAAACTAAATTCACCAACTCACGAACATCAATGCCTGTGTCAAGCATGTCCACACTCAACGCAACACGAGGCATGTCGTTATGTATGAACTGGTCAAGCAAGCCGCCTTTGCCATACACACGAGGGTCTTCACTCACTAAAACTTTTGCCAACTCACCTTTATATTCAGGATAAAGCGAATCAAAAATTTCTTCCATTCGCCTTGCATGTGCTTTGGTTGAACAAAAGAAAATTGTTTTGCCTGGCAATACTCCGTTGTTGTCTTTGATACATTCTTCCATGAACTCACGAACTATCAAAGCGTTTGTTCCCCGATTGATTACTTTCTTTTCAATCTCTGTTCCTTCGTAATTTATTTCTTCAATTTCTTTTCCTTCCAGAATTAATTTCTGTTGGTCTTCCAAAGAAATTGTTCGTTTGCTGATTCCTTCTTGTTGAAATTTTGTTTTGATTTTCATTACCTGAAAATTGCACAAGTAGGGTGGAATGTGGTTTACTGCTTCATCATACGAATACGCAAAAGTTGGAACTCCGTCGTCTGTTTCAAATAACTGAAATGTGTTGTGGTCAATTACATCGGTTGGCGTTGCTGTCAATCCCAAAGTGATGGTGTTGAAGTAATCTAAAATTTCTCCGTAAGTGTTGTAAATGCTTCTGTGGCTTTCATCCACCACCACCAAATCAAAAAAGTGTGGCGACAAAAAATCTTTTTCATCACGAATCACATTCAACATTGTTGGGTAAGTTGAAACATAAATTCGTCTGTCTGTTGCAATATTTTTTTCGCCTTGCTTTGGCCAACGTGGTTCGTTGGGTAAAAACTCTTTAAATGCTTCAAGTGTTTGGTCACGAAGTGCAATACGGTCAACTAAAAATAAAACTCTCTCTGCCCAACCTGCTCTCATGAGTGCATCCACAAGTGCAATGCAGGTTCGGGTTTTACCCGTGCCTGTTGCCATTACCAATAAAAATTTTCTCTTGCGTTTTTCAACCGCTTCCATCACGGCACGGATGGAACGGATTTGATAATCCCGTCCTGCAATTTTGGTATTGATAAGTTCACCTGCTAAAGTTTTTCGTGACTTACGAATGTAAGAGTAGCGTTCCAAATCATCACGGGTTGGAAACCCGTGAACTTTTTTCGGGGGGTAATTGTCCAAGTCCCAAAAGAAAATGTCGTGTCCGTTTGTATAAAAACAAAAGGGGAGTTCTCCCCCTTGTGTTTTTTGTATGTTGTTGCAATATTGTTTTGCTTGCTCTCTGCCAATGGCAGCGTCAACGGCAGTTTTCTTAGCTTCCACAACTGCAAGCGGTTTACCGTCTTTGCCTAATAAAACATAGTCGCTGAATTGGTGTCCTGCGTATGGTGTGGTCGGTTCTTGAACCACAGTGAGGTGAATGTCAAACTCCTCAATTACATGAGTTCGGTCAGTCACATTCCACCCCGCTTTTTTTAAGCGGTTGTCAATGATTTCTTTCCTTGTCAGTTTTTCGTTTTTCAAAGTCTTTATCCAATTATTAAATTATAGCCTGTCAAAATACGTAAAATAATGCTTGTTCTTGGCACAAATGTCATTCTGTGGGGTTGGCTAAAATTGAATTAAAAAAAATGTGCGGTGGGGAAAATTAAAAATGCAGAAGGATCGGCAATGAGTGTCGGCTTACTCGCTGTCCAGTTGAAATATAGTTTGTAAGTTGGTCACCTGTCAAAATGGTTTGTCTTTGTGTTACTGTTCAATTTTTAGTCGTCTGTTTTATGGTTGCACTTCCGCTAATAGGCTTGCTTATAACTTGCTTACGCTCACAACCCATGCACCCGTCAGTTGTGACTGTCCCCCAGAATTAGGGTGTTTAGGCACAAGTTATCGGGTAATGAGGTTGTGACTGTCCCCCAAAGTTTATATTCTGTTTATATATCCAAGTCAGCCAGCGGGCTTTTTATTTAGCTCAGCCTTACCCGTGTTTTTACCGTTTCTCCGCAAAAACGGACACCCTTTTTTTCTTTCCGCCCACCACAATTTTAAATCCGCCCACCGTTTTTTATTTTTCCGGCACCGACATTTTAAAAAAGGGAGTCCGATTTTTTGAAAAGGGCGTGTTGGGCATACATGGGCTGATGTTGGTGAAATAGGAGGGCGAGTAAAGAAAGTCATGAGTTTGAATGGCAACTATGCTTGCGCTCATGTAAACACCACACCTATTTTGACGAGGGTTGTTTAAGTCATAGTATTCGAGTGTTAAAGAAATGAGAGAAGTACGCGCCAACCATCGCTTCATTCAGGGGATGGAGGAACGAGTTCGCGAGGACAAATCCAACACCCAAAAAAATTATTGAAATTTGTCGCCTATGAAACAAGATAATCTTCTCGTGATAGGTGCGCTTGGGCAAATCGGCTCAGAGCTGACCACTGCGCTGCGAAAAAATTTTGGCGAAAAGCATGTTGTGGCATCTGACATCGTGGAGAAGCGCACGATGAAAAACCAGGAAGGCATTTATGAGCATCTGAACGTGCTGGATAAAGAGCGGCTGAAAATCATTATTAAGAAATACAAAATCAGCCACGTCTATCTGCTTGCCGCGATTCTTTCAGCGCGCGCGGAAGACAATCCGCACTTTGCGTGGCGGCTGAATATGGAGAGCCTGTTTAACGTGCTGGAATTGGCGCGGGAAGGGCATATCAAAAAAGTGTTCTGGCCCAGCTCGATTGCGATTTTCGGTCCCACCACTCCGCGAAAAAGCACTCCGCAACACACGGTGACCGACCCGACAACGGCTTATGGCATCAGCAAGCTGGCGGGGGAGCGCTGGTGCGAATATTACTTTGAGAAATTTCGCGTGGATGTGCGCAGCTTGCGCTACCCGGGGCTTATCAGCTACCAAACGCAGCCCGGTGGTGGCACTACGGATTATGCGGTGGATATTTTTTTTCAGGCGGTGAAGAAGAATGCTTACACCTGTTTCCTCTCAGAGCAAACGTACCTGCCGATGATGTATATGCCCGATGCGCTACGCGCAACAATTGAAATCATGGATGCTGCGGCTGCGAAAATCAAGCTGCGCTCAAGCTATAACCTAAGCGCGATGAGTTTTTCTCCGAAAGAGATTGCGCAGGAGATTCAAAAGCACCGTCCTGATTTCAAGATTTCTTACAAGCCTGATTTCCGCCAGCAGATTGCGGATTCATGGCCCGCAAGCATTGACGATTCTTTCGCGCGAAAAGATTGGGGATGGAGACATGCGTATGATTTGAAGAAGATGACTCAAGACATGCTGCAACATCTACACAAGTGATTCCATCGCTTAAAGCGTTGGAAATACTATCAATTTACCTACTATACTCAGGTATATCTGCTTAAGGAACGATAGCGAGACAGCCGCTGTTCATTGGGTTAAAAAAAAGGAGATTTTATGCAACCGCGTTCTGTAAAACAACTTGTAAAAGCCCAACCTGCTCACGAGGGTGATTTGGTTTTATATCAACCACTCCCCACTGCGCAACTGCGCATGCTTGACCCGTTTTTGTTGCTGCATCATCATGGTCCGCATAAGTATGAGCCGAACAACGCTGGATTGCCGTTTGGTCCGCATCCGCACAGAGGCTTTGAAGCAGTGACGTTCATCTTTGATGGAAGCGTGGAGCATCATGATTCGCGTGAAAACCGCAGCACGATTCATGCGGGTGGTGTGCAATGGATGACCGCTGCGCGCGGAATCGTGCATTCGGAAAATGTGCCGAAAGAGTTTCGCGAAAAGGGCGGCACGATGGAAATCATCCAGCTCTGGATAAACCTGCCCGCGCAGTTGAAAATGTCGCAGCCGAATTACCAGGGCGTGCAGAAGGAAAATATTCCAACCATCACTTTTGATAATGGAAAAGCTGCAATCAATGTTGTGGCGGGAAATTTGGGAGATGTGAAAGGCGCGGTGAATTCTATCACAGGCATTCAGGCATACACGATTAATCTGAAAGCTGGTGGAACACTTGCACTTGATGTGGAGGAGAACAGAGATGTGTTGTTGTATGTGCTTCATGGAGCTATTACTGCAAACGGTTTGCAGGTAAAAGACCGCACGCTGGCTCACTTTGAGAATGACGGTACAAGCATTCATCTTGAAGCTGCTGCTGACACGCTTATCTTATTCTGTAGCGGTGCGCCAATCAAAGAAAAGGTGATGCAGTACGGACCGTTTGTGATGACTACACAGAGTGAAATCATGGAGGCGATGCGCGACTACCAGATGGGAAAGATGGGTGTGCTGGTGGATTAAAGAATTAGGAATTAAAAATTTGGAATTAGGAATTGAGAATTAGGAATTTTTTTTCAGACTCGTTTCCTTTCAGTGGTGAAAACGATTTTATACCATTTAGACTTTAAAACTTGCTCGCGCAAAAGCCTCACCCCCGCCCCCTCTCAAAAGGAGAAGGGAGTCCAAACTGCATCAGAAGCAAAACAGGCTTTCTATAAATGAGCATTGCATTTTCCGAAGAGGTATATTGGTTCAAAGGAATGCTTTATGACTCGCTTTCAAAATGCAAGGTGTGCATGACCCTGTGCAACGCGGGAGCCAGCAACACTGCAAACACGGAAACGAAAGCAACCCCGCTATAAATCGCATAGAACGAGGCAAAGAGTTTTGCCGCGTTGGTTTTCATTTCATCAACAGGACCCATGCCGGTGAGAATCATGGAGGCATTCAGCACGGAATCTATCCAACTAAGCTCTGCTAAGTGATGGTAGCCCAACATGCCGAGAAAAAGGGAAAAGGCGAGGATAGCGATTGAAAAAAGAAAATACTGAAGGAAGCGAATGAAAAAATCTTTGCGGGAAAGGAGCGGTTCGTCTTTTTGTTCAAACATGTGACTTTATTGTTCGGCAGACTGCCGTGCTTTTAAGAAAGCATCCCAACCCTGCGCGGTGATGTCATGCAGCTTGCCGCCTTTTGAAAACAGCTTTACGCCTTGGTCTTTTTTTACCATGTCGCCAATCACGGTAATGTCTTTATCATCTTCAAATTTCTTGCGGTCTTCTTTTTTAATCGTGAAGAGCAGTTCATAATCTTCGCCACCGCTCAATGCGCACGCGGTAGGGTCAAGGCTGAATTTAAAGGCAAGCTGAATTGCTTCCTCGCTGATGGGAATATCCGCTTCATACAATCGGCAGCCGACATCAGACTGCGTGCAGATGTGCAACAGGTCAGACGACAAACCATCGGAAACGTCAATCATCGAAGTGGGAAGAACATTTTTCTCAGCGAGCAATTCGATAATATCTTTTCTTGCTTCGGGTTTTAACTGTCGTCCGATGAGATACTGCTGATCTTCCAAATCGGGCTGCACCTGCGGGTTTTCCAAATAGATTTGTTTCTCGCGTTCGAGTATCTGTAAGCCGAGATACGCTCCGCCCAAATCACCTGACACGCAAAGCAGGTCGCCTTCTTTTGCCGTGTTGCGGTAAATCACTTTATCCTTTTCTACTTCGCCAATCGCAGTGATGCTGATTACCAATCCACTGTGTGAGGAACTTGTGTCACCTCCCACTAAATCAACTCCATACTGTGTACAGGCGTGACGGATTCCTTCATACAATTCTTCCAGTGCCTCCACAGAAAAGCGGCTGGAGACAGCTAATGAAACCGTTATCTGCTTTGGCGTACCGTTCATTGCATAAATGTCAGAAAGATTCACCACGATAGATTTATAGCCGAGATGTTTCAGCGGGCAATACATCAAATCAAAGTGAACGCCTTCAGCAAGCAAGTCAGTTGTGACGAGCGTGAATTTATTTCCGTTGTCAATCACTGCCGCGTCATCGCCCACTGCTTTGATGGTGGAATCATTGAGCTTTTTAAAACGACTTGTCAGGACTTTGATAAGTCCGAATTCGCCAAGCGAACTGATTTCAGTACGGGATTGCGTTGTCATAATTCTCTGTTATAATAATCAATCAAAGCGGTAGCCTTTTCGCTTCAGCATCTCGCCAATTTTTGTTCCTTTTTCTTTACGCTGGGGAATTTCAAATTCCACTTCTTCAAGCACACCTGCAAATTCATTGAAGAGTCCCTTTTTCAAAATGCCGGTTTTATCCATCGCGAGCGAGCACCCCACCATTTTCTTTCCTTCATAAGGACCGCCAACGATATAGCCAACGCTGGTCGTGCTGACCACCACCATGTCATACAATTTTGCGAGAGTGCCTAATGGTTTAATCCACTTATCATGATAGGGTTCATCTTCTTCGGTAACATGATAGTCAACCGTCCATGAAGAAGGCGCGATTAAAATCTGCGCACCCATTCTTGCGAGCGCATGTCCGATGCTGGTTGCTTCAATATAGTTATCTGCGCAAATGTTCAATCCGATTTTGCCGAAAGGTGTGTCCACCACTTCTAATTTCTGCCCGATTTCATAATAGGGAAATTCTACTTCGAGCAGGTTTATTTTGCGGTGTTTCAAAATGATTTCACCGTTGTCATTGATAAGGATTGCAGAATTATAATTGAGCTTCCCTTCCACTTTTTCCGTAAGCCCAACGCAGATGTGCATTTTATATTCTCTGGCAAATGCACAAAAGATGTCGCTGTAATCGCCCGGAATAGGCTGGCTTTCTTTCAGCGCATTGGGATGCGTCCATGCGAAGTCAATCGTTTCTGGAAGTAATACAAGGTCACATTTTTTTTCTGCCGCTTGTTTAATGAGCTTATGTGCCCGCTCAAAATTGCGCTCCGGCTCCGTACCCTCCACAAGCAGTTGCGCCATGCCGATTTTCATGAAATTCTTTAATTAAGTAAAGCTAAGTTATCTTAACACTGGATGGAACTGGAAAAAATTTAAAGTTATGAGAGGAGTTTATAATCCCTGATATACGTAATCAATATAAACCACAACTGAAAAGCTGCTGAAATAATCTTCAAGAATTAAGGAATCCGGCTTTGTAGCAACATTCAAGTTGCAAATGCAACTTTGGTGGGTGAGGGGGAAACAAAACATGCACTGCCGGAAAGAAGAAATGGACTTCTCGTTTCCAGCAGCACACAAATGGATTCAAGAAGTGAATTTTCCTAAAAAAAGTATTTGTGCTAAAACAGCGAAAGCTGCTCTTCCGCAACTTTTGATTTTACTGCGCGCCCGAGGCGGATGGGTGCGTTCGTGATGTGATACACCGCTGTTTCCTGCGTGCGTGGTGCGAGAATGATTTCCGTTTTTCCGGCAACGGCATTGAACATATCCTGCGCAAGCCGGGGGCAATTGTTATTCGCAGACAAGTGCGAGAGAAAAAGATGCGTCAACTGCGCGGAGCGGTGGCGCGTGAACAACGCGAGCGCCTGCGTGTTGGAGAGATGCCCGCTGCCCCCGCGAATGCGGTCTTTGAGGCGCTGCGGGTAGCCGCCCGTTTCGAGCATCTCCTCATCATAGTTTGATTCGAGAAAGGCGGCATCGCATTGCTTGAAATGCGCGATAAGATGTTCGCACGGACGACCGATGTCGGTGAACACGCCCACCTGCACGCCATTGCCCGCCACCACGAAGCTATGCGGGTCTGCCGCATCATGAAATTTTGGAAACGCAGTGACGGTGAGGCTGCCCACCTCAATGGGCTTATAGGGCTGAAAGGAGACAGGCAGATGCTGCTGAAAGTGCAGCCTGTGATTGTTGCGCGTGCCCTCGGTGATATAAACGGGAAGCTGATATTTTTTCGACAACCTGCTCACCCCATAGATATGGTCGGTGTGTTCATGCGTGATAAAAATCGCTTTCACCTTGTGCATGGAAAGCCCGAGGCGCTTCATGCGCCTCTCCGTTTCGCGGCAGGAGAGACCCGCGTCAATCAGCACCGCTTCATCGTGATTGCCGATGTAGTAACAGTTGCCGTTACTGCCTGAATTCAACGAGGTGACGAATAAGGACATGGGATAGGGGGAGCAAATTTATGCAGCAGCGCAGGGGCAGAGGGAATTAGATATCCCCATGTCGTCATGCTGAGCGACAGCGAAGCATCTCTACCTCAGAAAGATGGAGATTCTTCGCTGCGTATGACTCCGCACAGAATGACGGGTTCTCTACCTGAGACACTTCAGCAGCTTTTATGCGTGGAGCGGCTTAGTATCTTTGCCCCAAAACCAAACGCATGTACGGCAAAGTAAAAGACAGGATGCAACAAGAAATCAGCGAAATAAGATCATCAGGTCTTTACAAGAACGAGCGCGTCATCACCACTCCGCAAGGCGCGGAGATAAAAACTACTACGGGAAAAACGGTAATCAACTTTTGCGCGAACAATTACCTTGGCTTGTCCTCGCATCCCAAAGTGATTGAAGCAGCGAAGCAAGCGATTGATACGCATGGCTACGGCATGTCGTCCGTGCGCTTCATCTGCGGTACGCAGGATATTCACAAAACTTTAGAAAAGAAGATTGCAGATTTCCTCGGAATGGAGGACACGATATTATATGCCGCATGCTTCGATGCGAATGGCGGTGTGTTCGAGCCGCTGTTTGGCGAGCAGGATGCGATTATCTCCGATGAACTGAATCATGCTTCCATCATTGACGGCATCCGGTTGTGCAAAGCGCAACGCTTCCGCTATAAGCACAATGACATGCATGATTTGGAAGCTCAGTTGAAAGCGGCTTCTTCTGCGCGTACAAAAATTATTGTGACGGATGGCGCATTTTCGATGGATGGCACAATTGCACAGTTGGATAAAATCTGCGCACTTGCGGAAAAGTATGATGCGCTGGTGATGTCGGATGAATGTCACTCTACAGGCTTCATGGGCAAGACGGGACGCGGGGTGCATGAATATCGTGGCGTGATGGGTAAAATGGATATCATCACCGGCACACTCGGCAAAGCGCTCGGTGGGGCATTGGGTGGTTTCGTTTCCGCACGAAAAGAGATTGTTGAAATTTTACGCCAGCGTTCGCGTCCGTATTTGTTTTCAAATACGCTTGCGCCTTCCATCGTTGGCGCATCTATAGCAGTGCTTGATATGCTTTCTGAAACAACCACGCTGCGCGACAAACTCGAATGGAACACGAAATATTTCCGCGAGAAGATGACCGCAGCAGGTTTTGATATCAAGCCGGGCGAGCATCCGATTGTTCCCATCATGTTGTATGACGCACCGCTCGCGCAAAAATTTGCGGAGAAGCTTTTGGAAAAAGGAATTTATGTGATTGGATTTTTCTATCCTGTTGTTGCAAAAGGGCAGGCAAGAATTCGTGTGCAGGTTTCAGCAGTGCATGAGCAACATCATTTGGATAAAGCGGTGCAGGCGTTTACGGAGGTGAAGCAGGAGTTGGCGGTTGTGGTAACTGTATAGTAAGTTCACCCCCGCCCCCTCTCCATTTAGAGAGGGGAGCCCGAGCATTTTCCATTGAAGAGGTTGAAAACAATGAATTCTTTCATGTTAGAGCAAATGATTTTTTTTCTTTTAAAGACATACCGTTTGGACTCCCTCCCTGCGGGAGAGGGGCGGGGTGAGGTAATCAAAAGCAAAAATGACAACTGAGTTTTTCATTCGGCAAGCTACCGAGACCGATTTACCCGGCATCCTTGAAATCTATAACGATGCGATTCTAAACACCACTGCTGTTTATGATTACAAGCCGCACACGCTGGAAATGCGCGCGCAGTGGTTTCGGGAGCAGCAGAAAAATAATTTCCCCGTATTCGTTGCGCTGCTCCATGATAAGGTAGTCGGTTTTGCTTCTTATGGAAAATTCAGGATGAAGCAAGGCTATAAATACACGGTGGAACATTCTGTTTATATCCATCCTGATTTCCGCAATCAAGGCATTGGAAAAAAACTGCTTGCAAGAATTATTGAAGCAGCCCGCGCAAACAATATGCACTGCCTTCTCGGTGGCGTGGATGCCAACAATACCGGAAGTATCAAATTCCACGAGCATTTCCACTTCAAAGAAGCAGGGCATCTGCACCAGGTGTCTTACAAATTCGGCAAGTGGCTCGACCTAAAATTTTTGGAATTAATTCTTGATACGCCTGCAAAACCAAGCGAAGATTAAATTGTCTAACAGTTTTTCACAGAACACTTAATCTGCCGATGCGTATCTTTAGTACCCGAAAAGTGAACCGTCACATTAAATATTTGCTCATTCTTGTCAGTCTTTTGTTTACAAAAGACCTCGCACTCATGATTTCCTCCACGGACAATCCTCTTTATTGGATGGAAAATGTGGAAGAAAACGACCAGAAGGCTGATGCAAAAGAAAAGGAAGAGAAAAAAGAAATTAACGAAAACAAATTCACCGTAGAAATTCACCAACTCATCAGCGCGCACGTAACACTCAGTTCGCTGCATATCATCAGCGAGCGCAAATACTGCGCTCCCTCTTTTGATGTAGTCGTTCCTCCTCCCAAACAAGTATAATCTGTATTTCCCTCTCGCCATTTGGCGAAATGAAACTGCGTATTCCTGCGCATGAAGCAACGTATTTGCGCTGCTGCAATTTTGTTTGCTAAAAAAAATTTAAACATCAAAAACATAAACAATGGAAGAATCATACAATAAAATATTTGAAGGCAACCGCCAATGGGTGGATGAAATGAACGCGAAAGATCCGGCATTTTTTGCGCGGCTTGCAAACGGGCAAAAACCGCCATTTCTGTGGATTGGCTGCTCTGACAGTCGCGTTCCTGCAAATGAAATCACGGGTACACAGCCAGGTGAAGTATTTGTGCATCGCAACATCGCAAACATGGTGGTGCATACGGACATGAGTATGTTGAGCGTGCTCGACTATGCCGTGAATGTGCTTGAAGTGAAGCATGTAATCGTGTGCGGGCATTATGGCTGCGGTGGCGTGCTTGCAGCGATGGGCAATAAGCAAGTTGGCTTGATTGATAACTGGCTGCGCCACATCAAAGATGTGTACCGCATGTATCAGTCGGAGTTGGATGCAATTACCGACCCGATGCAACGCGGAAGGCGTTTTGTGGAAGTGAATGTGATGGAGCAGGTATATGACCTCTGCAAGACTTCCATCATTCAAAACGCATGGCAAAAAAGAAAGCAGCCCTACGTGCATGGTTTGGTGTATGATGTTGCAAACGGACTGTTGGTTGACCTCAATGTTACTGTGCGCGACAACACCGAATTGCAAGACATCTATGTGTTTGACACCGGAGTTGTTGCCTGATAATTGTTGAAAAATATTTTTTAAACAGAATCAAACTGAAAAATGAAGAACATCTTTAAAGAACTGAAAATTGATTTGCCCGCAGGGTTGGTAGTCTTTCTCGTTGCATTGCCGCTGTGTCTGGGAATAGCGCTCGCTTCGGGCGCGCCTTTTTTCAGCGGCATTATAGCGGGCGTAATTGGCGGCATTGTGGTGGGCATGCTCAGCAACAGCCAACTAAGCGTGAGCGGTCCCGCTGCGGGATTGGTCGCAGTGGTGCTTGCCGCAGTGAGCAAGCTGGGTTCGTTTGAAGCATTCCTGCTTGCAGTGGTGCTCACGGGCATTTTTCAAATCATTCTTGGAATTGTGAAGGCGGGTATCATCGCAAATTATTTTCCGGGAAATGTGATTAAGGGGATGCTCACAGGCATCGGTATTATCATTATCCTCAAACAAATTCCCCATGCCCTGGGCTATGACAGCGATGCAGAAGGCGACTTTGCATTTACGCAGGCTGATGGCGATAATTCATTCTCTGCATTGTTCTCCGCTCTTAAATTCATTCACCCGGGCGCAACGCTCATCGCGTTTATTGCATTGGCGATAATTATATTGTTTGAAACGCAGGCAGTGAAAAAATACGCGAAGCTGCTGCCGGGCGGATTGGTTGCCGTAGTTACAAGTATTTTACTCAGCGAATTCCTGTTTAAAAATATTCCTTCGCTTGCCATCGCGGGCAATCATCTTGTAAATGTTCCCGTTGCCGAATCGTTTACTGACTTCCTGAGTTTTTTCACGTTCCCTGATTTTTCACAAATTCAAAATCCTGACGTCTGGGTCGTAGCGCTTACTATTACTGCCGTTGCTTCTATTGAAACGTTATTGTGCATTGAAGCAGTGGATAAAATTGACCCGCAGAAGCGCGTTACAAATACGAATAAAGAAATGTTTGCGCAGGGAATCGGAAACACGCTTTCCGGTTTAATAGGGGGCTTGCCCATCACCAGCGTAATTGTGCGCAGCAGCGCAAACATCAATGCAAATGCTAAAACAAAAATGTCTGCGATTTTTCATGGCGTTTTATTACTTGGATGCGCAGTGCTGATTCCGGGCATTTTGAATAAAATTCCGCTTGCGGCTCTTGCGGCAATTTTGCTGCACACCGGCTACAAGCTGGCAAAGCCTTCTCTTTTCAAAGCCATGTTTGCAAACGGGAAATATCAATGGGCGCCCTTTATTGTAACGGTGGTTGCAGTTGTGCTTACTGATTTATTGACCGGTGTGGGCATTGGGCTTGCCGTGAGCATTGGCGGCATCCTGCGCGGCAATTTTAAAAATTCTTATTACTTCCATCATGAAAAACATAAAGAAGGTGAGGTGATTAAAATCCGTCTTTCGGAAGAAGTTTCTTTTCTGAACAAAGCCAGCATTCGCGAAACGCTTGACCATTTGCCACAACATTCATCGGTAGAACTGGATGCTTCTGCTTCTAATTATATTGATTTTGATGTGCTGGAGCTTATCCGCGAGTTTATTGAAATCAAAGCGCCACTGAAAAATATTCACTGTACCACTGTTGGATTCAAGGATGTGTATGAAATTGAAAACGGGGGGAATGTGCAATCTGTAAAAGAGCAATCGGCTGCTTTGCTTGTTGAACATTCTGTGAAACAAAAAAAACAGCAACAGGAAAAGAGCGCGGTATAATTCGATTTTAAATCATTCTTTTTCCGAAAGCATTGCCACGAGGAGCAACGTAATTGCGCATGCAATAAAGTTGAGCGTGGAAACCAAGCGAAAGAGGAAGTCATTCAGCACAAAGAAACTGTAGAGCATCGCAATGAAAGTGGAAAGCGTCCATAATACATAAGAGAGCCTATTCGCGCTGCGCTTCTTGTGTAGGTATAAGTCTTTGATAGTGGGGATGTAAGCGATGAAGCCGATGATGCCGACCAGCCCGTAAGCAAATTTGATGATATCGAAAGCATGTTCGCGCATGAATCAATCTTCGTTGCCCGTCACATTTCTGAACACCTTCTTTAGCTCGATTTCTAACCCCGGAAAAAATTTTGATTCCAGCTTCTCCTTTGAGGTAAGCGGTTTCAAGGTTTTGTATTTCTTGTTTTCCAAAAGGTGAATAGTAACCGAATGGTTTGCCGGGGAAACAATCCAATATTCGAGCACACCGAATTCTTCATATAACTCGAATTTCAGTTTCCGGTCTTTAGTTAATGTAGAGGGAGAAAGAATTTCTACGAGGAGGTCTGGCGCGCCCACGCAACCAAACTTTTTGATTTTTGACGCATTGCAAATCACGCACAAGTCAGGCTCTACAATATTTTTTGATTCTTTGTAATGCTCGCCTTCATGCACAAAGTAAACATCAAACGGAGCATGAAATATGCTGCACTCTTTATTTCTGAAATAGTCCAGCATTTGATCCAAAAACTGGATAGAAATATCCTGGTGATTGCTTGAAGGGGCAGGTGACATCTTGTAAATCTTGCCGCGAATCAATTCCACTAATTCATCCAACTGCCAGCTTAAATAATCTTTAGCGGTGTACGAGCCAGACATATCAGGATCTTCAACCTTTAGAAAACCTTCACTCATCCATTCTGGTTTTTCTTACTTCTAAATTACGCTTTTCATTTCTTAAATATGAAATACACCGCCAGCACAAGAAACACAAAGCCGATGACATGATTCATTTTGAATGTTTCCGTTTTGAAAAAGACTACGGAAAACACAACGAAAATCAAAAGTGTAATTACTTCCTGAATCACTTTTAATTCTACAAGCGCAAACGGACCACCGTTGCCTTGAAAACCAATTCGATTCGCGGGAACCTGAAAGCAGTATTCAAAGAATGCAATGCCCCAACTGATTGCGATGATTGCAAATAAGCCAAAACTTTCAAACCATTTAAACTCTTTGAATTTCAAATGTCCGTACCATGCAAGCGTCATGAAGGTGTTTGAGAGAACAAGCAAAGCAATTGTTTGAACAGCTTTTGAAGAAAACATACGAGGAAAATTTTCTGAAAAATAACGGGACGCTCACTCAGCAGGAAATGATTCTTTCAACAGCTTAAAGAAAATCCACGTCTCTGTCGAACTGATATTTCATTAAATAATCAACAGCATTACTAACGCTTAAATCATGAAACAACACGCGATAGATAATATTGGTGATGGGCGCTTTCACTTTGTAGTGATCAGCAAGCAGTTTAGTGATGCGCACTGTGTTAATACCTTCCGCAACTTCATCAGATGTTTCAAGGATGCGCTGCAAATTTTCTCCTGCTGCAAGACGCAAGCCCACCGTGTAGTTGCGGCTGAAGCGGCTTGATGCAGTCGCAATGATATCGCCAATGCCCGCCAAGCCAAGAAAGGCTTTCACATCTCCGCCCAGCGCAGTGCCGATGCGAATGAGTTCATTAAAGGCGCGGGAAATAAAAAGCGCGCGCGCGTTTTCACCGATTTCCAATCCCGTTACTGCGCCTGAGCCGATGGCGACAATATTTTTCATTACGCCAGCAAGTTCCACTCCGGTGATGTCATGTGTTCCAAACACTTGCAGCCGGTCACTGCGTAATGTTTTTCGTCCGATGCGAATTACTTCATTAAAGGGACTTGCGATTACTGTTCCCGCAGGAAGATGCAGCGCAAGCTCGGCAGCAAGATTGGGTCCCGACAGGCAACCCACGCGCACCACCACTGTTTTTTCACGAATCAGCTCGCTCATCGTTTGGATGCGGTCGCGGGAAAGCGAGTGCAAATCTTCCAACTTCTCTTCTTCTTTCAATTTCACATAAAAACCCTTCGTGCCATGAATCAAGATATGGTCGGGATGCAGAAAGGGGGAAAGATTGTCCAGCATCTCGCTAAAAAATGCAGAAGGGATAACCGGGAAAATCAACGTGCAGCGCTCTGCAACTTCTTGTAAACTATTGGTTGCAATAATTGAAGCATTTACCTTTTGCTTTGCAAACTCGCGCGTAACACGGATTTGCTCCACTACCTCCGGTCTGCGGGCATAGAGCATCACCTCATGATTTTCAGCAATCAGGTTTGCAAGCGCAACACCGAAGTTGCCCGTGCCGACTACGCCTATGATTTTGTTTTCAGACATTTCCGGGTGTTGGGGGTGGAGGGTTGTGATTTGTGTGGATCAAAATTTTATTTTTCTTCTTATTAGCATCTCTTCTCCTTTACAAATCAGCGCATCATACAAATTTTTCCAACCCATATCCTTCCAACCGATTGTGATAGAAATACAACAACTTCAAATCAGGACTCATGATATCGCCATTCTTTTTTCGCGCCAGCGGTCTGCGGTCATGATAAAGCCCCACTTGTTGCAAGCCGCGCTCCACAATATGCTCAATGCTTTTGTGCATCGTGTGCGTCAGTTTTATCTTTTCCTCCTTATTCATCTGTAGCAATCTATCACGCAAACGCTCGCAAGTTTTCATAAACTCATCAGCAGGCAAAATCGTGTCTTCGGGCGGCAACCGCAAAATGCCGAACACGTCTAATCTTTTGAAATTCTTTTTTATCATTTCAAAAGCCGTGAACGCCACCAACTGACTTGTCATCACGATGTTGTATTTGAAATAGCGCTCCACGATTACATCGCCCAGCATTTTTACATATTGCGCATTGCGCTGCTGGTCATCCTTTAGGATTCCGTCAGAAACGAAATATTTCTGCACGTCAACCACGCGGTTGTTGTTGTCATAGCTCACGCCATATTTATCCACGCGGTTGCCGAACAAATCCATGCAGGGAGCGAAGGAGAGATAGAGCCGCGAAGTTTGTGTGAGAAATTTAAAAATGAAGCGCGCCATTTTTGTGGAAGTGGAAAGCGAATCCGGTTTTTCCATCAGGTAAAACTCACGTCCTGTTCTTTTCAAGTGTTCCTCGATGAGGTTGGGCGCTTCCAGCACAAAATGATAATTCATCACTACCGGAACGATAATCATTTTTTTCGCTACATCGCCATGATTCACGTAGTTCATGTATTGCGCATCCAATGCAGTTCCCAGCAAGCCGAGCTTCAAATGTTTCTCAATGCCGCCTGAGCGTGAGCGTGTGCCGCCCGGAAAAAACAAACTGTGGCATCCGCTATGCACAGCAAGTTCAGAATATGTTTTAAGCGTTTCAAGATACAGTTGGTTTTTCTTGCGCCTATCCACTTTGTATGCGCCCAACTTGTTCATGAAAAAAGCAAGCAACTTGATTCCAAAAAGATTCAACCCCGCGCCATAGATAAATGCAGGTAATCCGATTTCCTGAATCGCCCAGCCAATCACCATTGAGTCGAGGTTGCTGATATGCGTAGGCACAATGACCACCGTATGTTGTTTCGACAGTTCGCGGATGGTATCAATATCTCCTTCAAAAATCACGCGGTCACGGATGCCGAACTGCTGACTCAGCTTTTGTTTGAAATTTTTCCCGACAGTGGAATTCAGCAGGCGTGAAATACCAAACGGAATTGCAACTTTTGCAAACCGGTAAATGGAATCATCAAACGTGCCCGCGATTTCATTGGCATAGCGCGAGATGATATTTTGAGCGAGCTTCTTTTCTTCTTCATTCCGCGCAGGCGCATCGTCAATGCGCGACACCTGCACCAATTCATTTTTAATATCTCCCCAAAACTCCTTCTCATCTTCCGCGTCTGCCTTCCAGGGATTTTGCGTAATGCGGATACGTTCCTGATAAACTGTGCGGGCAAGCTCGTCCGACAATAAATTGCTGCCTTTAAAATGCTGAAGGCTTTTCTCCAAACTCGCCCGCTTCACTTCCTCAATAAATTCATACCTCCGCGCACTCAGTTGATAAATAGGCCACTTGGTAATATCCGGCTCTATTACATCATATTCCTGAATGACATACTCCTTCAACTCATCGCTTTTATCCGCTTCGTTTTGCTCCATATTTTTGAAAAATAAGAAACCCTTATTTGCGGGCAAAATAAGCAAAGCAATCAGAAGATTTTTAACTCTACGAAGTTTAGTGACGATACGTTGTTTCTATTTTCATTCCTGCTTTATACCGCCTGTATGCCGGAACGCAGTACAGGCAGTGAATCCTCTCTTGAAAATTCTAAAATAGGAGCGTGTTCCTGCCTGACCAAAGTTTGACATTCTCTCGTGCAAGTGCAGAAAAAATGAAGTGTCTTCTGCTCAATAGCTTTTATTTTTAATGAGGGTAAGCGGATATTTTTAATTTGCGCCACAATTTTCCCGCATCCGTTACAATGGAACAATACGAATTCTTCAAGCTCTTTCACAATATTCCGCTTGCCGATTATCATTTGCTTACCGCAGCGCTGCATTCCAAATCATTCAAAAAAGGTGAGTTCATCACGATGCCGGGGGCAGGTGCAACGGGAATTGTTTTTTGTGAAGAAGGGCGCGCAGATGTCTTACTTCGAAACCGACAGCAAGATACATGTCATCGCATTCACCTATCCCCCGAATTTGTGCGCCATCCCCGAATCATTTTCATTCCAACTGCCTTCTAAATATTACCTTACCTGCCTTACCGACAGCGAGTTTCAATATCTCACATTTGAGGAGTTGCAAAAACTGTTTGAACAATCGCAGCAACTCGAAAGGCTATTCAGACGAATGACCGAAGCTGTGCTTGCAGGCATTATTAACAGGCATATCGAATTGCACTCCATGACAATCGAAGAGCGTTTCAAAATATTCAGTCAACGGAGTCCGCATTTGCTTCAACTGGTGTCGCATAAGTATCTGGCATCTTATTTATCTATTGATGCTACCAACTTCAGCAAGCTGTTTAACAATGTGAAGTGTTGATGTTGGTATAGACCAAGTTTTATTTCCGCAAGGGATGTCAACTTTGTGACATAAAAAGATGAACATGGCAAACTGGCTCGACAAAAAAGAATATCCCTTCCGCAGCAACTTCATTGATGTTGACGGATTCAAAATTCATTACGTGGATGAAGGCAAGGGCGAACCTGTATTAATGATGCACGGCACGCCTGAATGGTCGTTCGGCTACCGTCATTTGATAAAAGGGCTTTCAAGCCAATATCGCTGCATCGCGCCTGACTTGCTCGGCATGGGTTTGTCCGATAAGCCACAGCTTGCTGATTTTTCCTGTAAGGCACATGCAGAACGGCTCGAAAAATTTATTACCAAGCTCGGTTTGAAAAATGTAAACATCATTGCCAATGATTTTGGCGGTTCGATTGCAATGCACTATGCGATTAAATATCCCGTCAACGTGGACAAGATTTGCCTATTCAACACGTGGATGTGGTCGCTGAAAGAAGATAAGCATTACGCAAAGCCAGCGAAAATAATGCGCTCGTGGTTAGGCAAACTGCTGTATCAACGATTTAATTTTCCCGTGAACATTCTTATGCCGCAAGCTTTCGGAGATAAAAGCAAGCTGCCGAAACATATCCATGCGCACTATAAACATGTTCTGCCCACGGCAAACGAACGGATTGCCACCTATACATTTGCTCTGCAACTGATGGACGCAGGTGACTGGTGGAATGGACTTTGGGCGCAAATGGACAAAATCAAAACCAAGCCGTTTCTTTTTTTCTGGGGTATGAAAGATACTTTGGTTCCGCCCAAGGAACTTTCAAAATGGCTGAATGTATTGCCAAGCGCAAGGGTGATTAAGTTGGAACAGGCGGGGCATTTTGCGCAGGAAGAAGAGCCGGAGAAGATGGTGGAAGAGTTGCGGAAGTTTTTAGGGTGACGTCATTGCGAGGCTCTGCGAAGCAATCCCTTTTAGATAGCGAGTTCGAGTGGGGGATTGCTTCGGTCGAAAGCCTCCCTCGCAATGAAGAAATTTTCTCAGATGCAACGCTTGATTGAGAAGTTCTCTCTACATACTACTTAAAAATCTCTCAGTCATGTTCTTCCAACGTACCCATTTCGCAATCTACCTTTCCTTATTTTATTTTCTCAATGTAAGCGCACATCCCGGTGGCGGCAAAGCGGAAGAAGCTCCGCCAAAGAAAAGCGCGCTTGGCATTTACGAGGGTTACTCACAGCACGACTACAAAGGATTTGAGTATGCTTCGCAATATCTCACGATGCGCGACAGCGTTAAAATCGCTATTGATGTGTTTCTGCCGAAGAAAGCCGCTGACACAGAGAAATTTCCAACCATCGTTTATCTCACGCGCTATGTGCGCTCGCTGAAAGCGAAGTTTCCGTTTAATCTTTTGAAAGACCCGGTGCTTGCGGTGGTTCCTGAAAAGGAAATTGAATATTTCACTTCACATGGCTATGCTTGTGTGATTGTGGATGTGCGCGGTTCAGGCGCATCACAGGGTTCTCGCACGATGGAATTCAGTCCGCAGGAAGTGAAAGATGGTTACGAAGTGGTGGACTGGATTATCAGCCAAAAATGGTCTGATGGAAAAGTGGCAAGCACGGGCGTTTCGTATGTCGGCACAACTGCTGAATTACTCTTGGTGAATAAACATCCTGCGGTGAAGGCATGTATCCCACGTTCGAATATTTTCGATTTATACAACCACATCGTATTTCCGAACGGGGTGCGCCAGGGACCTTTTATTAAAGCATGGGGGCACACCACGCAATCATTAGACGGAAATGATTTTGATGTTTTCGGCAAAAGAGCAAAACGATTATTGCGCGGTATCAATCCTGTGGATGGCGATAGAAAAAATGCAATGCTTGCAGATGCGCTCAATCTGCATAAAGGGAACTTTGACGTATATGCGGGAATGTTTCATGTAAACTACCGCGATGAAAATCATCCCGGCACCGCTCTCTGCGCCAATGATTACAGTATTCATAGCAACAGGCAGGCGATTGAAGAATCAGGCGCGGCAATCTATCGCATCGGAGGATGGTATGATGGCGCACTGTGCAAATCGGTGATTGAAGGAATGCTGAACACTTCCAACACCGAGCGTATTTTAATTGGTCCGTGGGATCATGGTCCGGTTGATAACGCAAGCCCGTTCTCGCCAACCAAAGAAGTGGAACTCAATGTGAAAGCCGAAATGCTGCGCTTTCTCGATTATTATTTAAAAGGAATTGATAATGGCGTTGGCGCTGAAAAAAAAGTGCATTATTTCACCATCGGTGAAGAGAAATGGAAAGAAGCAGACACCTGGCCCCTGCCGCAACAAACCGATGTCACTTATTATCTCTCGACAGACAAAAAATTGGTAAGTAATACAACAGAAGTTGCTACGGGAAACGCTGAATACAGCATTGATTCTACAAACACCTGCGGAAGCACCAGTCGCTGGAATTCGCAAACTGCTCTTTATAAACACGGGCACACCAATTATTCCGATAGAAGGGAACAAAGTGAAAAACTCTTGACGTTCACTGCGCAACCTTTCGCAAATGATGTTGAAATGACAGGGCATGTTATCACTGATTTGTATATCAGCGCAAATGCAATGGATGCCGTTGTATTCTGCTACATTGAAGATGTAGCTCCTGACGGCAGCGTGACTTATGTGACCGAGGGACTGTTTCGCGCTTTGCATCGCAAGGTGAGTGAAAATACTTCCGGCTACAAACAAGTGGGACCATTTCACACATTTAATAAAAAAGATGCTGAGCCATTGACTCCCGGTGAAACGGTGCGCCTGCAATTTGATTTACTGCCGATTTCTTATCAATTCAAAGCAGGAAATGCTTTGCGCGTTTCCATTGCAGGTTCTGATGTGGAGCATTTTGATCACCCCGATAGCAAACCGACAAAGCTCACTTTGCGTTGCACCGATGATGCTCCTTCAAAAATTATTATTCCGGTGGTGAATATTGATGCTGCAAGCGGGAGCAGCAAAGATTGATAAGTTGTATAAACAAGATGGACTCGTATTAGCCGAAGCAGAGCCGTTTTCCTCACTTGCGTTTTGGGAAGGGCGAAAACTTCAAGCCGTGCGCATAAATATGAGTTTTATATACTTTTTAGAGTCAAAAGAAGGAACAGGACAACACGCATTTAAAATTGATTGAAGCATTTTCTGGTTTCGGTGGCTTTATCAACGGAAAAGTATAGGTATCTTCCTCATTCCTTATTATACACATCTTTCTGTTAGTTAATTCAACTTCCTGCCACGCCTGCCGCGTCTAATTTGCCAAGTGGCTCTGTGTGAGCCAAACGTGTACTTGTTTTAGAAACAAAATCTATCCTCATGCAATTTTTTTCAAAGAATCACAGCAGCGTTGTGAAGACATGCCTATTTGTTGCATTATTTCTCGCAACAAATCTTGTGGCAAACGCGCAAACGTATTCATCGGCTTGCGGCATAAACGCAAACATTCCCGACATTTCATGCGGCAACTTTCCGCTTACTTTTAATATTCCTGTGAGTGGCGCCAACGGAACGCAATTGGGCAACGACATTGTGGTGGCTTCCGTTTCGATTATTATCGCGCATACGTTTGATGGCGATTTGAACATTCAGCTTGTGTCGCCCAACAATGTGGTGGTGGGGCTTGCTTCGGGACTCGGATCTTCAGGCAACAATTACGGTAATCCGCTTGATGTTACTTGTACGAGCGTAACGCATTTCAGCAGAACGGGCGCGAATGGCGACATCACCGCAGGCGCTCCTCCTTTCATCGGCAACTTCATTCCGCGCGAAAGTTTGGATTTAGTTAATGATGGCTCCGACCCCAACGGCAACTGGAAACTTGTGGTGTGCGATGGCTTCGGGGGCGATGTGGGCGCGTTGAAATTTGTGCAGTTGGAATTTTTACCGCCCTGCGAAATGCCCGGTATCAATGGCATCTCAACCACTTCCAACAGCGCAACCGTGGGATGGACATCGGCAAATGACGGAGCAACCTACACATTAGAATATGGAGTGCCCGGCTTCACGCCCGGCAACATTGGCTCGCTCGGCATTGAAAGTGGAATTGTTGTGGCGGGAAATAATGTGGAAACGATTGCGGGATTGTCGCCCTTCGCCAATTATGATTTTTATCTGAGCGAAGATTGCGGATTGCTGTTGAGCGATACGTCAGGTGCGTTTTCTTTCACCACAAATAAAGTGAATGACATTTGCGCGGATGCAATTGCAATCGCCTGTGGAGAAACAATTACGGATGCAACAAGCGCAGGAACATCAACGGCAGGCGCACCTGCCGCTTGTGGAGTAAGCCAGAGTGACGCGCCCGGCTTGTGGTATGTGTTTGCGGGCAACGGGATGGATGTTACCGTTTCCACCTGTGGGTTGAATGGCTATGACACGCGCCTCGGTGTGTTTGAAGGTCCGTGTCTCGATTTGACATGTGTGGAGGGCAATGAAGATTTTTGCGGCATACAGTCGGAAGTGACTTTCAATTCCGCGCTGGGCAAAGACTATTATCTCTATGTGTCGGGCAATACAGCGGCTACCGGACTTTTTCAATTGGATGTCACGTGTTCTTCAAATCTTATCATCAATGAAATAGATTATGCGCAAACAGGAGTTGACAGTGCAGAATTTATTGAAATAAAAAACACGGGCAGCACAACGGTGAGCCTTGCTGCGGTGAAGTTGTTGCTTGTTGACGGGTCGGGTGGGGGAGCAGTGATTTATGACACGATTGATTTGCCCAATGTGAATCTTGCAGCGGGAGATTATTTTGTGGTGTGCGGCAGCAACTCAACGGTTGCAAACTGCGATTATGAATTGGCAGCCGCTGAATGGCTGCGCGATGGCTCGCCTGACGCGGTTGCGATTTCCATTGCGGGAAATGTGATTGATGCAGTGAGCTACAATGGCGATGCGGGCGCACTTTTCACCGAAACATCGGGCGTTGGCTTGGAAGATGATTCCACCGTTTCCGGCATGGGCATTTCACGCATTCCTGACGGAGGCGATTCCGATATTAATAATGTTGACTTCAGCCAGCGCTGCATCTCACCGGGCGTTTCCAATATTTCACAAAACACAGCTTGCACGGTTTCAAACGACAGTTGTTCTTCTGCATTAATCATTGTGCCCGCATTGGATATTCCATTTGATAATAACGGAGCCACTACCGATGGCGCAAATGATGCGCTCTGTTTCTTTGGAGGAAGCGACCAGATATACAGCGACCTGTGGTATTCATTCACTCCCGATTGTGACGGCAGCGCAACATTCACCACCGTAGGCGGCACTGCGTATGATACGCGCATTGCGGTGTATCTGAATTCATGCGCGGGCGTAATTCTTGCATGTAATGATGATTCATCATTATTAATCACGCAATCAACCATCACCTGGGCTGTCACCTCCGGCATTACATATATATTGAGACTTGGCGGATTCAGCAGCTCGCAACAGGATGTCGGAACATTTGACCTTACATTGGTTGAGGCAGTTGCGCCAATCATTACTTGTGGCGCGGATAAATTTAAAACCACCGACCCGGGCGTGTGCAACGCGGTGGCGAATCCTTTGCCGACAACCGCAAGCGATAATTGCAGCGCGGTGACATTGGTGAATGATTTTAATCTTACCAACAACGCGCTTGATACTTATCCGCTTGGCAACACTGCCATCGTTTGGACTGCCACTGATGAAAACGGAAACACTGCAACCTGCGTGCAGAATGTAACAATCACCGATATAGGAAATCCAAGTATTACTTGCCCGCCAAATTATGCGCAAACAACGGATGCCGGAGTTTGCGATGCCTTGGTGGCGGTTGCGACTCCAACAACTTCTGATAACTGCACAGTTGCAACAGTTGTAAATGATTTTAACGGAACAGCATTCGGCACAGATACTTATCCTATCGGACTCACAACTGTAGTTTGGATAGTGACAGATAACAGCAGCAACACTGCAACTTGTTCGCACACGATTACGATTACCGATGAAGAAAATCCGATTGTTACTTGTCCTCCGAATATTGTAATTCCTTCTTGTGGAAATTTCGCAACGGTTCCCGTTCCAACGAATAGTGATAATTGTTCTGTCGCTTCGCTTCTCAATGATTTCAACGGAACGGGTGACGCCACAGGAACATATCCCGTTGGCGTAACTACGGTTGAATGGACAGTTGCTGATTCTGTTGGAAATACCGCCACTTGCACAATGACTGTTACGAGGAATACACCGCCCGCTGCAAGCATCACGCCCGACCCTGCTGAAACATGCGCACTGACGGATTTGATATTATTTGGAAATCCAACGCTCGGCACAAGCGGCATTGCATCGCAAGCATGGACGGGTCCTGTTGTAGGCGCAACGAATCTTGATTCTGTTACTGTCAATTTCGGATTGGCGGGCGTGTATGGTCCGGTTACATATACTGTTACCGACAGCAACGGATGTTCCGCGACAGACAATATTTCTGTAACTGTGTTTGCTAATCCTGTTGCAACGGTGATTCCCGATGTGCTTGAAGCATGTGCAGGCGAAACTGTTTCACTTGCGGGAAATTTTTCAGGCGGCACTGGTCCTTACACACATGAATGGACAGGCGACACATCTTCATTGAATGTTGCGAACATTCCTAATCCTGAATTTACAACCGCTTTCACAGGGAACTACAGTCTGACATACAATGTAAAAGATGCGAACGGATGTAGCGGCTCAGATACTATTTTGATTATTGTAAATGAAAATCCATCTGTGAGCATCACGCCAAATCCCGCGCAGGTTTGTTTGAACACACCGCTCACGCTGGATGCAAATCTCGCTGCCGGTTCAGGGGCGCTTATTTCGCAAGCATGGACGGGAAGTACGTCAAAGATTTCATCACTCATAAATCCTGTTGTGAATTTTAACACGACTGCCGCAGGCATTTTCAATTTAACTTACAGCGTAACGGATGATAATCTTTGTTCAGCAACAGACAATATCACAGTTACAGTTGATACGCTGCCTGTTGTTTCATTTGCTGCGCTGCAAGCTGCCTATTGTGAAGATGCCGCGCCTGATTCGCTCATCGGAACTCCTGCCGGTGGTAGTTTCAGCGGACCCGGTGTTGGCGGGCTGCCTGTCACGAGCGATTATATCGGAGCCCCTGATATTACTTCGGTCGGATTGAATATTGCAACGCAAGCCGTTTCTGTTCCCGGCAGTGTGCTGGGCGTTGACGTGGTATTGACAAAAGTATGTTTCAAGTACAATCATCCATATGTTTCTGATATTGATATTTTGCTCGAATCACCTTCAGGCGCGCAGGAACTGCTTGTGAATTCTATTTGCGGTGATGGCGATGATTTTGATGTGTGTATCGAACGCGGATTGGCAAACAGCATTGACCTCGCAAGTTGTAATCCAATTGCGCCTGCACTGAGCGGAGTATTCACGGCTTCGGTGGGCGAAGATATTGACAGCCTGAATGACGGCAGCACAAATCCTAATGGAAACTGGAAACTGCTTATCGTTGACAACTTTGCCAACGATGATGGCGCGTTGGTGAGTTGGTCGCTTGAGTTTGAATATCTCGGAGTGGAAGTATTTAATCCGGCAACAGCAGGACCCGGCAATCACACCATTACTTATACATTCACCGATGGCAACGGATGCAGCGGCACCGCATCACAAAATATAACAGTGAATCCAACTCCCTCAGCCGATGCAGGCGTTAATCAAACGATTTGTGCCGGTGACACAACAATGCTCACTGCATCGGGAGGCACGAGTTATTCATGGAGCACAGGCGAGACAACCGCATCAATCACAATAACTCCTGCGGCAGATGCAACTTATTTCGTATCGGTAACGAATGCTTCCGGCTGCTCGGATGATGATTCTGTAACGGTATTTGTAAACGCGGTGCCGACTGTTTTGTTTTCAGGTCTTGCTGCAAATTATTGTTTGAACGAAAATGCAGATACCCTTGCAGGAACGCCAACAGGAGGAGCATTTTTCGGTGCAGGAATTATTTCTTCAGGCGGTGGAAACACGATAACAAATTATGCAGGCGACACCATTTTTATTCCAAGCGATACAACATCGGCAGCGTTTGATACGGTAAGCGGAATCATTGGCAGCGTTTTGGGCGTGGATGTGTTTCTTGAAAGTGTTTGTTTCAGAATTGAACATACATTCTTACAAGATATTGTAGTGGAACTTGTTTCTCCGGGCGGACTTTCAGTTGTGCTTACCACGCAACCTTGCGGAGATTTTGACGACATAGATGCATGTATTGAAACGGGCGCTGGTAATAGTATGGATAACGCTGTGTGTAGTGTTGTCTCGCCAGCGCTTTCCGGCACATTCACCGCATCATCATCAGCCGGTGATGACCTTGATTTTATTAACGATGGCGTTACAAATCCGAATGGCGTGTGGACGCTGTTGGTTGCCGACCTTGCAACAGGCGATGAAGGAAACATTATAGACTTTTCACTTAATTTTAATTCAGTTGGCATCACCACATTTAATCCTGCGACAGCAGGCGCGGGCGTTCACACAATTTATTATGCGTTCACCAACAGCAACGGCTGCACGGGAGTTGATTCTGCAATAACTACAGTGCTTGCCGCGCCTCCCGCATTGGCTTTGCCTGATACAGGAATTTGCGCGGGTGGAAGCGTAACGCTCACTGCAACAGGTGGAACGCTTTATGCTTGGAGCACAGGCTCAACTTTGGATACGACAACTGTTTCCCCAATCGCAGATTCAACTTATACGGTGAGCGTTACTGATGGCAACGGTTGCAGCGGAACTGATGATGTCACCGTTATCGTATTTGCAACTCCGGTAACTGACGCAGGCAATGATGTAGTTGTTTGTTCAAACTCGCCAACAATTCTTACTGCAACCGGAGGAATAACTTACCAATGGAGCACAGGCGATACGCTTGCTTCCATTTTCATAATTCCAACTTCACTCGCAGCTTATAGCGTAACGGGAACTGACGCTAACGGATGCACAGCGACAGATACAATTGAAGTTGACATCAACACATTGCCACTCGCTTCGCCCGGTCCCGATGAAGATATTTGTTTTGGCGATACAGTTATCATCACGGCAACAGGCGGTAACTTTTATTACTGGAGCAATGGCACAGTTACTTCTATAAGCGGAGCACATCCGGTTTCACCTCTTGCAACAACTGTTTATACCGTTACAGTTGAAGACGGCAACGGCTGCACGGACACGGCTTCGCTCACGGTTACGGTACATGCGCTGCCCGATGCAGAGATTAGCGGATTGAACGCAACGTATTGCAACAATGATAATCCGATAACGCTCACCGGAACTCCGGCAGGCGGAAACTTCGCTGGCGCAGGAATGAGCGGTGATGTGTTTTTACCCGCGCTGCTTGCCCCTGGCGATTATGAAATTGCGTACATCTATATTGATTCGTTTGGCTGCACGGATAGCGACACAGCGGATGTAACAATTATGGATGCGCCAGCGATTTCTTTTTCAGGATTGGCTGCGGCATATTGCCCTGACACGGTTGCGCATGTGTTGACGGGAATTCCCGCAGGCGGTGTGTTTAGTGGTGCGGGCATCAGCGGCAGTTCGAGCACATTTGTTTCCGCTTATGCAGGCACGGGAACGCATGATATTATTTACACGTATTTTGCCGTGGCTGTTTGTCCCGGCAGAGATACGCAGAGTGTAGTAGTGTATGAACTTCCGCAGGCGCGCATTCTTGATATTGATTCTATTTATTGTTCCGCAGATGAACCTGACACGCTCACTGGTTTTCCCGCTGGTGGCATATTCTCCGGCTCTGTAATGGTGGGTGATGTTTTCTTTCCTCCTGCTGTTGTAACCGGAACGCCCGCTGTGGTGCATTATGAATATGTTGATAGCAACGGTTGTATGGATATTGCAACTAAAGTCACCACTGTTTATCCTAACCCGTCTCCCATCATTGTAAATCCGGGTGATTTGTGCGTGAATGAAGGTATTGTATTGCTTACCGGTGCGCCATCGGGAGGAGTATTCACGGGAGCAGGCGTAACAAGCAATGCGCTCTTTACGAATGTAGCGGGCGCAGGAACACATCCGATACAATATACTTTCACTGACGTTCATGGATGTGCAGGAGATACCTCTATTACAGTTACTGTGCATGATGTTTCTGCGGTTTCTTTCACCGGATTGAAAAATGAATATTGCGTGAACGAGCCGGTCGCATTACTTACAGGCGCACCTTCAGGCGGAACTTACAGCGGTTTTGGCGTTGGCGGCAATACGTTTAATCCGGCAGGCGCGGGCACAGGCGGTCCTTATGATGTCGTTTACGCATACGCTGACTCGAACAATTGCACCGTGCGCGATACGCAAAGCACGTCTGTATTGAATTCGCCTTTTGCACAAATAGGAGGATTGAATTCTTTGTACTGTGTGTATGAAACGGATGTTGCAATTAATTTATTTCCGGCTGGAGGTGAACTGACGGGACCGGGATTATCGGGTAATAATTTTAGCCCGAATGCAGCGGGTGTTGGTACGCACATCATCAGCTATAAAGTAACCAATGCTGAAGGATGCAGTGAAATTGCAATAGCAATCGTCACCGTTGATGCCTGCGTGGGCATCGGGCAGTTTGCTGCATTGGCGAGCGTGAACATTTATCCGAACCCGTCCAGCGGTCAATTCATCGTTGAAATCAATGGAAGAATAGAAGCGCAAACATTAGTGCGCATCTATGACCTCACAGGAAAAACAGTTTACGAAGAGCGCATTCCTGATGCATTGCAGAATTACCGCAGGGAATTCGACCTCACGAAACTTGCAAAAGGGGTGTACTTCCTGCGCATCAATTTCAATAGTTGGGTGGCGGTGGAGAAGATAGTGACAGAGTAGGGGACAAGACCTTATGCGGTTCGCGCAATTGCGAGAGCTTTATTGACGGCAGTTTGTAACCCATCAGCATTCTTTCCGCCTGCCGTAGCAAAGAACGGCTGCCCGCCACCACCGCCTTGAATTTCTTTAGCAAGTTCGCGGATGATATTGCCTGCGTGCAGGTTCTTTTCTTTCACCAATATTTCATCAATCATCACGGCAAGTTGAGGTTTGCCGTCAATGTTTGTTCCAAGCACGAGAAAGAGATTGCTGATGTCGTTTTTCAATTGGTAAGATAAATCTTTCAGCGCATCGGCAGAACGCAGGTTCACGATGCTGCCGATGAAGTTGATGCCGTTGATTTGCTGCACGCTTTGTTTGAGTGATTCCTTGATGCTTCCCGAAATCACAACCTGCATCTTCTCGATTTCTTTTGAAAGCTTTTGATTCTCTTTCGCAAGATGTTCAACTCCCACAACCACATCAGGATTTTTCACCAGCATTTCAATCTTCTTTAAATCAGCAATTTTCTGGTTGAAAAACTCCAATGCTTTCGGTCCTGTTAATGCTTCGATACGCCTGATGCCTGCCGCTACTGCGCTTTCAGAAAGAATTTTAAACACTCCGATTTGCCCGGTGGATTGGACATGCGTTCCACCACACAACTCAACCGAAGTTCCGAAGCGAATCACGCGCACACTATCGCCATATTTTTCACCGAACAGCGCCATCGCGCCTGTTTTCTTCGCTTCATCAAAAGGCACGTTGCGTTTTTCTTCCAAAGAAATATTCTGTTGGATTTTCTCATTCACCATCCGTTCGATTTGCGCAAGCTCTTCATCCGTCATCTTTTGGAAATGCGAAAAATCGAAGCGCAGATAATCGGGATGCACTAATGAGCCGCGCTGCTCCACATGTTTTCCCAACACTGTTCTTAGTGCTTCGTGTAACAAATGCGTTGCAGAGTGATTGTAAATTGTAGTAAGTCGCTTCTCTTTATTGACAACTGCTTTGAATTTCCTTTCAGGATGCTCCGGAAGTTTTTCTGCGAAATGAAGTATCAGTTCGTTTTCCTTTTTTGTGTCAATGAGAAACAACGAATCTCCATTCGCAGAGATAATGCCCGTGTCGCCCACTTGCCCACCGCTTTCTGCATAAAAAGGAGTTTTATCAAACACGAGTTGATAAAACTCTTTATCCTTCAGTTTCACTTTGCGATAGCGCGTAATCGCAACTTCTGTTTCTAATTCATCATAGCCAACGAAATCTGTTTTGGGCGCATCGTGTACAACAACCCAATCTGCCGTGTCGCGCACTGCTGCTTTTTGTGAGCGTTCTTTTTGTTCTGAAAGGCTGCGATGATAGCCATCCATATCAACCGTGAAATGATTTTCACGTGCAATCAACTGCGTGAGGTCAATCGGAAAACCGAACGTGTCGAACAATTCAAATGCGAGCCTCCCCGGAATTTCTTTCGCAACTTTTTCTTTTTCGATAAACGATGAAAGCCTGACGATTCCTTTTTCCAATGTGCGAAGGAAATTATCTTCTTCTTCCTTTAATACTTTTGAGATGAGCGATGCCTGCGCCTTCAGTTCGGGAAATTGCTCGCCCATCGCATCACTCAGCACCGGAAGCAATTTGTAAATGAACGATTCTTTCTGATTCAGATAACTGTAGCCGTATCGAACAGCGCGTCTTAAAATTCTGCGAATCACATAACCTGCTCCTCCACGGTCGGGCAGTTGTCCATCGGCAATCGTGAAAGCAACCGTACGCACATGGTCGGCAATCACGCGCATCGCAATTTCTTCTTTTGTGCTTCTGCCGTAAGGGATGCCGGTGATGTCTGAAATGCCTTTGAGCAGCGGCTGAAACACATCCGTGTCGTAGTTGGATTTTTTCTTTTGCAACACCATGCACAACCGCTCAAAGCCCATTCCTGTATCCACGTGCTTTGCCGGTAATCCTTCCAAACTTCCATCCGCTTTGCGATTATATTGAATGAACACAAGGTTCCAAATCTCGATCACCTGCGGATGTCCTTCATTCACCAATGCTGCTCCGGGTTCTTTTTTTCTTTCTGCTTCATCACGAATGTCCACATGGATTTCAGAACAAGGACCGCAAGGACCCGTGTCGCCCATTTCCCAAAAATTATCTTTCTTCGAAAAGCGGAGGAGGCGTTCTTTTGGTAGATACTTTGCCCAAAAGTTTTCCGCTTCTTCGTCAGCAGCAAGATTTTCTTCAGCGTTTCCTTCAAACACGGTTACATATATCCTGTCCTTATCTATCTTGTAAACATTCGTTAGTAAATCCCACGCCCATTCAATTGCTTCTTTTTTGAAATAGTCGCCAAACGACCAGTTACCAAGCATCTCGAACATCGTGTGGTGGTAGGTGTCAATGCCTACTTCTTCCAAATCATTGTGCTTTCCCGAAACACGTAAACATTTTTGTGTGTCGGCAACACGCGTTGCTTTTGCTTTTTTATTTCCCAGAAAAATATCCTTGAACTGGTTCATGCCCGCGTTGGTGAACATCAGCGTGGGGTCGTCTTTCACAACGATAGGCGCGGAAGGCACGATGTCGTGTTGCTTTGATTTGAAATATTCTAAAAATGTTTTCCTGATTTCTTTAGAGGTCATCATGCTGCGGGATGTTGATTGTAATCGTTTTGTTTTTTAATCGGGAATGGTAAATTTGATAAAAGGGAAAAGCGCTCTGATAAAAGCGGAGTAAAATTAATTCTTAATGCCCACGAAAAAAGCCAAATACTTTTACAACGCGCACACGCTGAAGTATGAGAAAGTCGTAGTGACTTGGAAGCAGCGCATCCTGCGGTGGCTGGGGCGGAGCGCAGCGGTAATTACGCTTGCCGCGGGCGTTCTGTTGTTTGTTTACTACACGGATTTTTTTGACTCACCGAAGGAAAAGCAACTGAAGCGGGAGATTGTTAAGATGCAGTTTGAGTATCATTTGCAGAATGATAAGTTGAACAATTTTGAAAAAATTCTGGGCGGATTGCAAGACAGGGACGATAATATTTACCGCGTAATCTTTGAAGCAGAGCCGATTCCGGGCAGTGTGCGTGAAGCGGGCTTTGGCGGTTCAAATAAGTATCAGGATTTGGAGTATTATGAAAATTCAGACCTGATGATTTCTTCCGCGAGGCGATTGGATAAAATGAGCAAGCAGTTGTACATCCAGTCGAAGTCGTATGCTGACATCAATGACATGATTAAGAGCAAAACGGAAATGCTTGCCTCTATTCCCGCCATTCAGCCGATTTCAAAAAAAGACATGGTGCGCATCGCCTCGGGATTCGGTTATCGCATTCATCCTTTTTACAAAACGATGAAGCTGCATACAGGCATTGATTTTACTGCGCCCACCGGCACGGAGATATATTGTACGGGCAATGGAGTTATAGTTGATACGGATTATGGTTCCGGCTACGGGCATAATGTGGTGGTTGACCACGGCTTCGGTTTCAAAACCATCTATGCGCACATGCACAAAATCAAGGTGAAGAAAGGACAAAAAGTGCAGCGTGGAGATGTGCTCGGCACAGTGGGCAACAGTGGCTTATCCATGGCTCCGCATCTGCATTACGAAGTGCTGAAAGACAATATAAAAGTTGACCCGATTAATTATTTCTATAACGACCTTTCACCAGAGGAATATGAAAAGGTTATTGAACTGGCAACACAACACAATCAATCATTTGACTAAATTCAACTCACGTGGCGTATAAAGAATTTGAAGTAACCAAACTCTATTATTCCATCAGCGAGGTTGCGGAGATGCTGAAAGTTTCCGCTTCGCTGCTTCGTTTTTGGGAAACCGAATTCGACATCCTGAAGCCGAAAAAAAACAGACAGGGCAACAGGCTCTTCACGGATGAAGACATCAAGAACCTGCGCGTGATTCATCATCTTGTGCGCGAGCGCGGCTTCACACTGGAGGGCGCAAAAAAGAAACTGAAAGAAAACCGCGAGACAACGCTGCATAACACCGAAGTAATTCAATCGCTGAAAAAGTTGCGCTCATTTTTGGTGGAAGTGAAAGAGAGTTTAGGAGAAGCGCCTGAGCAGGTTGGAATTGAACAAACTACCATAGAGCAATCATCAATAGAACAAATTGTAGTTGAGCAACCTGTTGCTGAATTTAAAGTTGCAGTGGAACAAATGCCTACAGCAGAAACAGTTGTTGAAGAAATTCAGGCAGCGCAAACAGAAACAGAGCAATCTGCAAAAGAGTTTTTGAAACTGCCCTTTGACTTCTCCGGCTTTCCTTCTGAAACCGACCACGAATGATTGCGTTGCGCAAGCATTTGAAGATTGTAATTTATCACTTGGAATTTTCTAACTAATGGATAAGAAGAAATTTCTTTTTGTTTCCTACGATGCCCTCATTAGCGATGTCGCGTGGCAGGTGGTGAAAGAAGGACATGATGTGAAGTATTGGATTCGTGACAAGGATAGTCAGGATGTTGCCGATGGTTTTGTACCGAAAACAGATAATTGGGAAAAAGAAATCAAATGGGCTGACATCATCATCTTTGACGATGTGCTCGGCATGGGTATCTGGGCTGACGACATGCGCAAAAAAGGCAAGCTCGCGATTGGCGGCACACCCTACACCGACATGCTCGAAGACGACCGCACGTTCGGGCAGGAAGAGTTGAAGAAGCACGGAGTAAGTATTATTCCATTCCAAGAATTCACTTCGTTTGATGAAGCGATTGCGTTTGTGCAAACCAATCCTGCGCGCTATGTGATTAAGCCCAGCGGTGAGGCGCAAAATTATAAGCGCTTGCTGTTTGTGGGTGAAGAAGAAGACGGCAAGGATGTAATACAGGTGCTTGAAGCATACAAAAAATTATGGGCGGATAAAATAAAAGTCTTCCAGTTGCAGCGCAGGGTGACGGGTGTGGAAGTGGCGGTGGGCGCGTTTTTCAACGGCAAGCAATTTATGACACCCATCAACGTCAACTTCGAGCATAAGAAATTGTTCCCTGGAAACATCGGACCCGCAACAGGCGAAATGGGCACCACGATGTATTGGAGCGACCCGAATAAAATCTTTGCAGCCACGCTCAAAAAGATGGAAGCGCGATTAGCTGAAGAGAAATACGTGGGCTACATGGATGTGAACTGCATCGTGAATGCGCAGGGCATTTACCCGCTTGAGTTCACTGCGCGTTTCGGCTATCCCACCATCAGCATTCAGGAAGAAGGCATCAGCATTCCCATTGGCGAATTTCTTTACGGCATGGCAGATGGCACGCTCAATGAATTTAAAACGAAACGCGGCTTTCAACTCGGTGTAAGGATTGTGATGCCGCCTTTTCCTTTTCATGATGAAGCCACGCATAAAACATACACGCAGGAAGCTGCAATCATGTTCAAGAAGCCAAACCTTGAAGGCGTGCATATCGAAGATGTGAAACTCGTGAATGGCGAATGGGTTGTCGCAGGTGGCTCAGGCGTGGCGCTGATTGTGGTGGGCATGGGACAAACGATGAAACAGGCGCAGGCACAGGCTTACAGCCGCGTGAGCAACATCATGATACCCAACATGTATTACCGCAACGACATTGGCGACCGCTGGTTTGAAGACGTGGACAGGCTGCACACGTGGGGATATTTAAGAAGCTGGTAGTTTGAAGTTGGGAGTTTGAAGAAATTCTGCCAACCATTCCTGTGCCAAACACTTTAGCACAAGTTAGGCTGCGCTTGTGGCTAATGCAGAAACTTGCGCTATGGGTGAGGTGTGAGAACCAGGTGCAGTTACAATTTTCCGAACCGCTGTATGCGTGACCCGCATGTACAGTAGTGTGAGAGCCTCTCCCCGTCACCGACAGGTGGCGGGGCGGGCTACTCGATTATCGGCTGTGCTGCTGTTCGTCCGAAGTCGTCCGGTTAATTTTACTACTACTTTTTGTTCAATGCAATTTTTTCATAGTCTTCGGTAAATATTCCGTCTTGCACATATTCAACCACAATCTCAATAATGGTTTGAATTTTACTATTGCAGTTTTTAAATACTAATTTTTCAAGAATGTCAACACCATAAACTCTAATAACTTCACTGATTAAAGCATGAACGAAAGATTGGGTTGCAGATGTAACACCCGCAAAATTGATGGTTACACTATTCCCAATTTTTAATTCAGGTTGAATCTTTTCAATTCTTAAATTCCGTGCGATGTCTTTGTTCTCTGCGAAGTCGCTTGTTGAATTATATATTTCTATTGTCATCATAAAAATTTTGGTTTACGATATTTCTCTTTGTTTGCGTTTTTAATGTCCAAGTGATAGGCATTCCTAATCATTTCTAATAAATCTTCAAAGTCCTGATTGACATCCATTGAAATATCTATTCCTACTGCTGTTCCTTTCCAATAAGGTAATCCTGATTTGAAATTTGACTTGTCATAATTTGGATTTGCATAAAGTGCAACTTGATTTTTTTCGCTTGTCTTATGTAACTTGAAGAACGAATCACCACTGTATATAAGGAAGAAATCCCGACTAACTTTTGCTATGCTTTTTGTGAAAAACAAACCTGCACCTGCATTAAATTCTGTCCCTCCAATTTTTGTCGTTGTTCCAGTAATTCCAGGACGCAATGCAAGGTCTAATCCTTCCTTGTCAGTTGAAATTGCGTATGATTTATTTATAGCATTTTTAATTCCCATACCTCTGTCAGCAACACCAATTGAAATTCTATTTGTTTTTTTGAAATACTGTGCAGAAACAATTGCTCCGATGTCAGATTGAGAATGCTCAAGCACATTACGAACCAACTCACTCATTACATATTTGATTGGATATGCTTGCTCTGGCGTAGTATGCAAGAGAGGAACCATATCTGCTATAAACTGATTCTGTCTCTTATACACATCTGACGCTGCCGACGAATAGAGAGGTGTAGATCTCGGTGGTCGCCGTATCATTA
>ENA-ORBV01000849-ORBV01000849.1-microbial-mat-metagenome-genome-assembly--contig:-NODE-849-length-69670-cov-55.137586_pt1 | contig 69670 bp, 51 predicted proteins | sample MGYA00237777_ERZ505514 | MGnify/ENA primary metagenome ERZ505514 (study PRJEB26160, sample SAMN06269048) | microbial mat metagenome | isolation source: Oligotrophic lake microbial mat | place...
TTTCAAGCAGAAGACGGCATACGAGATTCGCCTTAGTCTCGTGGGCTCGGAGATGTGTATAAGAGACAGACCCCCACACTCACGTACTTCAAGTCCAAGTACGCCTCCACGCCTGCGCGGCCGCCTTCGCGGCCGAAGCCGCTGTGCTTGACGCCGCCGAAGGGGGCTTGGGCGGTGGCCGGCAGGGCGTCGTTGATGCCCACCACGCCGAACTCGAGCGCCTCGGACATGCGCAGAGCGCGGCCGAGGTCGCGGGTGTAGCAGTACGCCGCGAGCCCGAAGGGCGTGGCGTTGGCCCGGGCCACGGCCTCCTCCTCGCTTCGGAAGGTCGAGACCGCCGCGACCGGCCCGAAGGTCTCCTCGCGGCTGATGAGCATCTCCGGAGTCACCCCGACCAGAACGGTCGGCTCGAAGAATCGGTTGGCGCAGCCGTCGAGTCGTCGGAGTCCTCCGCCGACGGCGAGCTGTGCGCCGCGTCCGGTCGCGTCGCCGACGTGCTCCTTCACCTTGGCAATTGCCTCATCGTTGATGAGCGGCCCGATCTGTGACGCCGGATCGATTCCCGGCCCGACGCGCAGTGCCCCGACCGCGTCGCGGAAGCGGGCGATGAACTTCGCCTGGACCGCCTCCTGCACATAGAAGCGATTCGCGCAGACGCAGGTCTGTCCCGCGTTTCGGAACTTGCTGGCAATCGCTCCGGCGACGGCCGCATCGAGATCGCAGTCATCGAAGACGATGAATGGCGCGTGTCCGCCGAGCTCGAGTGAGAGTCGCAGGAGGTTTGGTGCCGACTGGGCCATGAGGAGCCGCCCGACCTCGGTCGACCCGGTGAACGAAAGCTTGCGCATCGCGGGATGCCGGACGAACTCCGCCGCAATCGTGGCGGCATCGCCGGTGATCACGCCAACGACCCCCGGAGGCATGCCGGCTTCGACGGCGAGTCGAGCCAGAGCGAGCGCCGTGAGCGGGGTCGCCTCCGCGGGCTTGACGACCATCGTGCAGCCCGCCGCCAGCGCGGGGCCGAGTTTGCGAGTGATCATCGCGGCCGGAAAGTTCCACGGGGTGATCGCGGCGCAGACGCCGACTGGCTGACGCAGGATGAAGATCCGCTTCGCCGCAGTCGAGGCGGGAAGCATCTCGCCGGTGATTCGGACCGCTTCGCCTGCGGACCATTCGAGAAAGCTTCGGGCGTAGTTGATCTCGCCTCGCGCTTCCGCAATGGGCTTGCCCTGCTCGAGAGTCATGGTGCGGGCGAGCGCCTCGGTGTCGCGCTCGACCAGCGCCGCGAAGACCCTCAGGAGCGACGCCCGCTCGTGCGCCGGTCGCGCCTTCCAGGCCGGAAGGGCCGTCTCGGCCGCGGCAATTGCGGCATTGGTTTCGACCGCGCCCATGGACGGCACCACGCCCAGCAGGGTGTCGTTGGCGGGGTTGCGCACCTCCAGCGTGGCGCCGTCTCGAGCCTGCACCCAGGCCCCGTCGATCAGGTTCCGCTCTTCGATCATCGCTCCTGCACCCCTCTCGAAGGCAGCTCCGCTCGACGCAGCCGCTCATTGATCAGCCCCACAATGCGGCCGACCGCAGCGTCGAGATTGTCGTTGGTGATGAACTCGTCGAACGCTCCGCTGGCGCGGGCAATCGCCACTTCCTGACGAGCTTCGGCGAAGCGTCGTTCGATGGTCTCGGCGTCGTCGCTGCCGCGCTCGCGGAGTCGACGAAGGAGTTCGGAGTCGTCCGGCGGCAGGATGAAGACGAGAAGCGCCCCCCGCAGACTTCGTCGAATCTGGAGCGCTCCCTGCACGTCGATGTCGAGCAGCATCAGCCGCCCTTCGGCCAGCGCCCGCTCCACCGGCTCGCGGGGGGTGCCGTAGAAGTGGGTGCCGAAGACCAGGGCGTGCTCGAGGAAACGGTCGGTCGTCAGGTCGCGCTCGAAGGCCTCGCGGTTCGTGAAGTGGTAGTCCCTGCCGTCCTTCTCGCCCGGCCGAGGGTTGCGGGTGGTCGCGGAGACGCTGAAGATGCCTCCAAATCGCTCGCAGAGCCGATGCGCAATGGTCGTCTTGCCGACCCCGGAGGGGCCGCAGAGGACCAGAAGCACACCAGGGAAGTCGGACATGGGCGGAGTGTAAGCCCAGCTCTGCGGGTGCCACGCCTTCGCTCGCGAGGGCGTGCCACCGACGAAAACGTGCCACCCACGAAAACGCGTTGCACCGACGAAAACGCGTTGCACCCACGAAAGCGCGTTGCACCCACGAAAACGCGTTGCACCCACGAAAGCGAGTGTGCGGCCGGAGGCCGCTACGGAGCGCTCGAACCACTCGCGGCCGGAGGCCGCTACGGAGCGCTCGAACCACTCGCGGCCGGAGGCCGCTACGGAGCGCTCAAACAAATGGAGCTGATCGGGATCGAACCGACGACCTCTTGCATGCCATGCAAGCGCTCTCCCAACTGAGCTACAGCCCCAATACGTGTCCGGCCAAGTTCGCCGGCCCAGCAAGACAGGACGAGCAGAGTAGCGACCAGCGCCGGGCCATTCAACCGATGCCCTCAATCGGTCGGTCGCCGGCCCAGGTCCCGCTCTGGCGAACACTGGCGGCGCCGGGGTCTTGACGCCCTGTCCAATGCCGAGCGGATCCCGTTCGAGGGCCTCGCAGATGCCGCGGAGCGGACCGCGCCTCGGACCGCAATTCGAGGTGCGGGCGAGAGTTCACCGAACTTCTGCTGTGAATTCAGGATTGGCGGACCAAATTTCGGCGGTACCGTAAGAACCAGCATCGAGCCGCCGGGGGTCGCGGCGTGCGACCAGCGGTTCCCACGATGCAGCCCGTGCGCAGGAGACATGTGATGCAGAGGACTTGTCGAACCACCTTTTCCGTCGCTGGAGTGATTCTGGCCGCGGCCGGAACCACCATCTGCGCCGCCCAGAGCGATCGGAACGGCGTGCTTGCGCCCGGCACCGCCCGCCCCCGTCCCGTTTCGATCGTCCTTCCCGCGGGCGTCGAGATGGCCGAGCTGTACGACACCGGCGAAGTTCTCGAGACCGAGTGGTTCCAGGAGTGGCACCCGATCTGCGGCACTCCCTCGGGCGCAGTCGACACCCCCACGCTCATCGATCAGGTCATCGAGCATCGGCGGCAGTTCGAAGACTCCACCAAGACGGTGATCGTCGATACGGCCGGTGGTGACGGCATCGCCGGTGGCGGCATCAACATCGTCTTCAGCGCCTCCGCAAGCGTCCCCGCGTCGGCGCTCGCGGCGCTCGCCGCCGTCGAGACCTACATCCAAGGTCTCTTCTCCGATCCCATCACCGTGACCATCAGCGTGAGCTGGCAGAACATGGGTTCGGGCGTCCTCGGATCGACGGGGTCCTACTACACCTCGAGCACCTACACCACCGCCCGCAACGGGCTGTTCAACGGCAAGGACTCGAACGACATCATTCAGAACTACCTGCCCTCGGGCTCGACCATCCCGGTGCGCTACAACGGCGCCTCCACCCTGGTGACCAACGAGAGCATCGTCTACTGGACGCGGGCCAACTACCGCGCCACCGTCGGGGCAGTGAACGGCACCGCCGCGAGCATGACCTTCAACAGTGCCTTCGGTTGGGACTTCGATCCCTCCAACGGCGTGAGCGGATACTCCTTCCGCGACGTCATCGCCCACGAAGTCGGTCACGCCCTCGGCTTCGTCTCCCGCGTCGACTTCGGGGCCAGCGTCACCGACATGACGGCCCTCGACATCTTCCGCTTCCAGACCACCGACGGAACCGGCGACTACAACCCCGACAGCTACGCCGAGTGGCAGATCCGTCCGCGACTGGTCGACTACAACTCGCCCAACGACCAGCACCACAGCGATCTGATCACGGTCGAGTACAAGATGTCCGATGGCACGCCCTATCAGGCCAGCCATTTCCGCGAGCAGAGCGCCAACATCGGCCTGATGGATCCTGCGCTCAGTCCGGGACAGACGTTCTACCCCAACTACTTCAAGGTTTCGGACGTCGCGATGTTCGATGCCATCGGCTACGACAACTGAGTCGCCGAGCGACGGACGCAAGGCAGGCGACAGGCCTGCACGAAAGACAACTCATCACTCGGGCACCGCGACCGGATCATTCCGGTCGCGGTGTCGTTTCGCGGGGAGCTCCACGACTCACGGTCCCGCCGGTCGTCGACCCTCGCCCACGAACCGCTCGAAGAACTCGACGGTTCTGAGCAGTCGATCGATGCGCTGTCGGGGATCACCGCGCCTCGACATCTCGTGATCCGCATCGGGATAGCGCACGTACTCGACCGGCTTGCCCAGGAACCGCAAGGCCCGGTAGAGCATCTCCGACTGGGCGACTCCGGTGCGGCGATCCTTCGTGCCATGCATGATCAGGAGCGGAGTTTCGACGCGATGCAGACCCGTCGCCGGTGTCCGCTGCGACGCGGTGATGCTGTTGGTCTGCAGGACGTCCTTGAGTCCGAGGTCGAAGGCGAATCCGCCGAAGGCCCAGTCGACGAGACGCCACGCGCTGCCTTCACCGAAGAAGGTCTGGAAGTCGTAGACCCCGCGATCGGCCACCGCGGCCCGGAAGCGCTTCTCGCGGGTCACCAGAAATGCGGTGAGATAGCCCCCGTAGCTGCCACCGGTCACCACCATCTGCTCTCGGTCGACCCACGGCAGCGCCGCCGCGACGTCGGCCACGGCGAGCACGTCTCCGGCGGGTCCGGGTCCCCAGTTCTGGCGATTGGCGCGTTCGAACTCCTCGCCGTATCCGCCGGAACCGCGGGGGTTGCAGTACACAACTCCGAAGCCACGCCCGCAGAGGAACTGAAGTTCGTGCCAGGTGGTGAGCTCGCCCGGTCCCCACATGGCGTTTGGTCCGCCGTGAATGGCGACGACCAGTGGTACGCGCCGTCCGGGACGTCGCTCGATCGGCTCCATGATCCATCCCTCGATGGTGAGCGACTCCTTGGGCGTCCTGCCGCCCCGCACCACCTCGACTCGAACGGGCTTCGAGAGCGACCGCCGACCCACCCACTCGTTGAGGTCGACGAGCTCGCGAGTGCCGTGCAGGTCATGGAGGAAAAGCACGCACGGCTCCTCGACCGTGGTCCGGGCCATGACGGTGGCGCCGCCGCCGGCGCCGAAGGCGTGCACACCGACCGGCAGTTCGTCCTCGCTGCGAAGCACGTCGATGGGCGCCATCACTGCCGGGGAGAGCGAGAGCAACGGGAAACCACCGCGATCCGCGACGGTGAAGAGAAGACTGTCGTCCGTCCCCGCCCAGCGGAACTCCTGCACCGAGCGGTCGAGCCCGTCGGTGAGCCACACCGGTTCGCCGCCCCCGGCCGCGATCACCCCGAGTCGCCACTGGCGAAAGGCCGGTTCGTCCATCGGCCTGCCTCGAAAGGCGATGCTGTCGTCATCGTGTCGCGGCTGCGCGGCCTCGAAACTCCACCCCTGCCGTGCCAGCAGCGTCTGCTCGTCGCGACCGTCCCGGGAGATGGTGACCAGCCGCGACTCGATGCTCCGATCGAGATGTCCCTCGCCGGCGCGGACCGTCGTGCAGACGACGCGCTGGCCATTGCGAAGAAAGGACGGCTCGCGGTGATTCGCAAAGGCCCGGGTGAGGCGCGTGGGCGGCGCCTCGGGGGCATCGGCATCGACCAGGAAGAGCTGATCGAAGGTCCATCTGCTCCGCACCGAAGTGTCGTCGACGAACTCCAGTCGCGTGGTCGCCAGAGGATTGGCCTTGGAGGCGTTTCGCGCCAACCAGGCTCGTTCCGCGGCGCGATCTCCCTCCGGGGTGATTACCGACGCCTCGGGCGCATCGGCGGTGCCGCTGAAGGGTTCGTCGTTCCAGGTGCGTCCGGGTCGATCGAGCGGCCACTCCGGCGTGCCGGAGAACTGATTGAGAAGGACCGGCGAGACCACCACCAGCGTGTGCCCGTCGGGAGACCACGCCGGCTGGCGGGCTCCCTCGGCGAAGGAGGTGATCGGTCGCGCCTCACCGCCGTCAAGTGGCATCACCCAGACCTGCCCCGCCGCCCCTGCGCCCGCCGAGCGGACAAAGGCCATCCGCGATCCGTCGGGCGAGAGCACGCACTCGGAGTCCACCGTCGTTCCGACGGTCAGTTGACGCGGCCCAGCCCGCTCCTGATCGAGCCGTACCGACCACAGGTTCTGACGCGTTGAGTAGGTCGCGTCGTCGCCGCGCCACTCCCCGGGTTCGATCGAGCGCACCGCGAAGATCGCCCGGGATCCATCGCGGGCGACATCGATGGTCGAGACGGTTCGCAGGCGCAGGAGATCAGTCGCCCGCACTGGCGTGCGGTCCGCCTGTGCGGCGGGAGAGAGCGCACCGAGCAGGGCCCCAAGCAGGAGCGATCCCCGCAGCGATCCCAGCAGCGATCCGCGCAGCGATTGAGAGAGCGACCCCCAACGCCCAACCAGACGCCCAACCAGACGTACGAGCAGACTCGTATTCATGACGGGGAAGGTAGCACGCTCCGCGCCACGGATCGGCCCGGGATGCACCGCGCCGTCCCGCTCAGCCGTTCCCGAGCATGGCGTCGATCGTCTTCTCGATCTCGGCCTTGGCCACCAGTCCGACATACTGCTTCTGGACGGCGCCGTCCTTGAAGAGGAGGACCGTGGGGATGGACTGGACGCGATAGGTCATCGCCGCGGCCGAGTGCTCGTCGATGTTCAGCTTGCCGACCTTGACCTTGTCCTTGTACTGCTCGGCGATGGCATCGATGGTCGGACCCAGTCGCAGGCACGGCTGGCACCACGGAGCCCAGAAGTCGACGAGAACGGGAGTGCTCGACTTCATGACTTCCTGATCGAAATTGGCATCGGTGAGTTCGACGACGCTGGCGCTGGCCATGATGGGAATCCTCGGGAATCCTTGGGGATGAGACGGAAGTGGCGATGCTAGGAGGTGTTTGGAAGGTGCGTTACTTAGAAGACGCGCCTCATGCACCGCCACCGTGCCCATCGGCTTCATGCTGCCCCAACTCGAACTCCGCGACGGGAGTTTGCCCCGGGCGTTCCCCTCCGTGTCGGCCACTTCGAGCAATGTCGATCATGCTCCAGTCCAGTCGCTCCCGGTCGAAACCCCACAGCCAAGTCGACGACCGCAAACCAATGCACCTCGACGCTCTCGCGGCTAATCAACTGCCAGAATGCGGGCGAGAGACTCGCTAAAGCGTCCCTTCGTCCGAAAGGTCGTCGGTTGCGGCCTGCGGGAGGTCCTCGTCGGCAGCGGGATCGGAGTCACCCTGCTCTAACGCCGATGCGATGCCTGCCAGATCGACCACGCCCCCGAGGCCAACTGTCCGCTCCAGCTCGTGAAGCACTCGCAAGCAGTCCAAACGGCAGTCCTCGGGGTGGATCCGTTCGCACAGGGCTCGCCACCATTCGATCCCCCTACCGCAGGCTGCCTCGCATCGGACCTCGCACCGACACAGCGCGGCATTCTCGATAAACCGCAGGAATGTTTGGAGCACGGTCTCCGCTCTTTGCGTTTGCACGGCCCAAGGAAGCGCACGCTCGTAGTACAACGCACTGCGACACCTCCCCCTCCAGCCAGCCAGGCCGTGTGAATCTCCTCCGCGAGCCATCTCGGCGCACTTCTCTAGTAGTGCGCCCCAGCCGTGCAATCGTTGGGACTTAGCGAAATGTGCCGCTCGCAGCATCCGTGCGAGCGCCCCTCGAGCGGCGCGGGGGGAGTCGTCTAGCAGCGCCAGTTCCCATTCGATCTGAGCCTTGACCAGATCGGTCTCAAACGCATCCTGCGGCGACCACGTGGACGTTCGACATCGAGAAGCGGATTCGATACGCGCCTTCGCACTGTCGAGGAGTGTGCGTCGCTCTTGTGCGTTCTCCGCTCCCTCCGCACGGGCACGCATCAAATTAGCCAAGTTGTGTTCGGCGCGAGCGGTCTCTCGGGGATTCTGAAGATGCTTCCAACGACTCAGTACCTCGGTGAGAAGGCGTTCGGATTCGGTCCAGTCCGAACCAGGTGCGCCACACTCCCACTTCGCCTTGAGCGCTAGCCCCAGCAGCGACCGAGCGCCGGCTGCACGACCATCGCACCCGTGGAATTCAAAGCTCGCAACGGCGGCGCGGAGCTGCGACACGGCGTCGTCGCACGCAGATGTCCACTGCGGAGACTCATCCCGGAGACAGCTCAGGAGGACGCAGTTGCTCCAACTCAACGCAATCTGCGCGTTGAGCAGGTCGATCGAAGCATTAGATCGGGGCACGTTCAATGACTCAAGCATGGTTCTGGACAGCTTCTCCAGGGCCTCTGATTCGGCAGCGTACATGACGCAATCTGCCTCTCGCGCCGCCGCGAGCCCCAGGAGGAGGCGCATTATGTCCGTGTGTCCTCCTTCGCCCGCGACCGCGGCCAGATCGCGCAACATCGCCACTCCTGCCAACACGCAGGGGGTGTCTCCACTTATGGCCGCGTGGGAGTTCGCTGTGTCGGCTAGCGCTAGCAGGCCTTCTAGCACTTCTGCCGGCAAGACTTGACGTGTGACCTGATGGGTGTGCAGATTGGCAATCACCGTAGTACAGCATGGACCCCAACCGTCGCTCACCCAGTCCCTGGCGAGAATGGTCTCCGAAACCGCGGGCATGGCCGCAAGGAGCGCTCGGATAGCCGAGCCCACGCCTCGAACACGATCGCCGACGTCCGCAGCCATAGGGTGAGTGCACACTGAGCGGAGGAAGCCCGCGAGCAACCGGTGCATGGACCACCTTCCACTGACGTCATCGCCACCCACAAATGATCGCGTGCGAAGAATCGACCGAAGCGATTGCGCATCAGGTGTCGAGGCGGATTCCTGAGCGAGAATTCCATCTAACAGTCGCTCAGGAAGCGCCGCCGGGGCGAACCACGCGACGGTCGCAGCTGCTCGTCGTGCCGGAGGAGGGAGCCGGTCAAATGACATCGCGAACGCTGCGCCTACAGCGCGAAGGGTGTTGCCGCCTACCTCAGCGGCGAGAATCGAGTACTGGTCGTCGAGCGCGGCGACCGTTCTGGCGCCTCGGAGCGCCTCGATCATCTCGGCAGGACGCAGCGCATGATGACACAAGGCCACGTTGAGGAGATCGAGTGCCAGAGGAAGTCCTCCGAGCAGGGTGCCCGCAACTTCGTGCCACTCAGCATCGGTCAGGTCATTGCGACGCGACACGCCGCGCGTAAGCAATGACGTCGCAGCATCTGCGGCAAGTACTTCTAATTCAATCGTGTGATTGAAACCCAGCCACCGCTTTGTGCTGGTCGCGAGAAGTGTGATGGAGTTCGGCTGGGGCATGAAGAAAGACAGCTGGAGCGGCTTGCCGCGTCGATCCAAGGGCGCCTCCTCCGGGAGGTTGTCTAGCACAACGAGCACACGACGATCACGAGCAACCGCAGCGAGTCGTCGCGCTAGCGACGGCGTAAGTGAAACGGCATCGACCTCACCCGATTCGCCCAACGCTCGCAGCACCTGCCGTTGCTGCCACTCAAGGCCCTCACGGGACTGCGAAGCGTCGATCCAAAAGCGACCACCGGAAAAGTGCGAGGCGCCAAATCGGTGCCAGTACTCCAGCGCGACACGGGTCTTGCCGTAACCAGTCCCCCCCCATATGCAGGCCGACGAGGGCGAGACATTGCCTGGATCGCCGTGTCCGACAAGCGCGACGTGAATCTGCCAGAGCAGCTCGGCACGTCCAACAAATGCGTCGTTAATCGAAGGGAGGACCTGCTCGCTCCACTCAACTGCGCCCGCAGAAACCCGCGCGGTTGGCATGGCATGCCCACCTTCATATGCCAGCAATGCGGTCCGTCGCAGTCCCGCTGCGTCGAGTCGCTGCTCGATGGAGTCCGGACAGCGACATAGCGCATTCAGCGTCGTATCGACTAGATCGCCAGTTCCCGCAGTCGCATGGAAACGGGTCTGCAGACGAGGGGGAAACAGCGATGCCGTCTCTTGAGAGATGGACGCGTCCCAAGCCAGGACAATGTGAGCGAGCGCAGCGTCTCGGTGATCGTCGTCGGGGAGCGAAGCAAGGGAGTATGGGCTGAGTGCAAATTTCCACTCCTTCATACACCAGTGACTAGAGAAGTAGGGATCGCGAGGAAACACCACAACAACCCGAGAGGACAGCAGGGCATCCCGAAGCACGTCAGGAAATTGCCCGTCCAGGGAGACATTTCGGGTGTCAAGGAACACGGTCCCCGACCCGAGTTTTGCCTCGAGATCAACCTTCAGGGCCTCCGCTGCATCCTGGCTCGTAGAGCGCGCATAGGAGATGAATACATGGCATCTCTGGGAGACCTGAGGCAGTTGTTCCGACATGGCGCGAAGAGGATACCGAATTGCATGGTCCGACTGCAGGCCGCCTTCTGGATACCCCCTTCGCCCAATGGCTTGATGTGTCACTCGACACCTGGTACCGATCCCGTGAGTCACGTCGTGGTCCTGCTTCCGAATCGCGGAGACCGCGCGGACCTGGCACTGTGATGAGGGCCGGCCTTCGTTGGGTTCGCCCAGCGGTTGCACCGATGCCCCTGAAACTCCGTGGTACACGATCGCCCTCGTGCACTGGCACCCACTTCGCGGATAGCTTCGTGTATTGCGTCGGAGCCCGAACGCGCTCGGCATGTCGTATGGCGCGATCGAGGTCGAGGGAGAGCGCTATCCGGCGTCCTGGACACCCGCGACTCCCCGCACGCGCTGCGCAACGTCCACTGCCTGTCGCGTCAGGGCCACGTCGTGGACGCGGATGATTCGGACGCCGCCGAGGGTGGCGATGACCGCTGCGGCGAGTGAACCGGCAAGTCGCTCGGCGGGTTCGGCGACGCCGGTGGCGGCGCCGAGGAAGCTCTTGCGGCTGGCGCCGATTACGACAGTGGGATGCACGCGGCGCAGGGCCGCGATTCCCCCCAGGAGCTCGAAGTTCTGGGCGACGCTCTTGCCGAAGCCCAGTCCGGGATCGATGGCGAGAGCGTCCCGCGCAATCCCGCTGTCGACGGCCGACTGCACTCGTTCGGCAAGCCACGCGCCGACGAGTTCGAGGGCGTTGCCCTCGAAGAGAGGTTGGGCGCAGCGATCGCTGTACGAATCGTCGTGCGGTCGGCGGACGCGGTGCATGAGGATCACGCCGCACTTGCGCGCGGCTGCAAGCGGGAACATGCCGGAGTCGTCGTGACCGGCGGACACATCGTTGATGATCCTCGCCCCGGCATCGAGGGCCGCTTCGGCGACGGCAGATGAGGTGGTGTCGATTGAGATCGCCACCCCTTCCGGAAGCTCGGCCGCCAGCCGAGTCACCACCGGGAACACACGGGCAATCTGCTCCTTTATGGGCACCGACTGCGCTCCTGGGCGGGTCGATTCCCCGCCGACGTCGAGGATGTCGGCGCCCTCGGCGAAGAGTCGCCGGCCCTGGGCGCAGGCGGCGTCAAGGTCCATGAAGCGCCCGCCGTCGGAGAAGCTGTCGGGTGTGACATTGAGCACACCCATGACCAGTGGACGAGCAGGAAGACGATCGAACGTGAACATGTCGGAACTCGCTGGTACTCGCTGGTACTTGCTCGCACTTGCTCCCACCTGCTCCCACCTGCTTGGCATCGCGGGTCGTGGATCGGGCTCGGATCAGTCGCCAGCGCGCTCCGCGAGCAGTTCGCGCCACGTCGCAATCGGCGCCTGCCGTCCGGTCCACGCCTCGCACTGCAGCGCCGCCTGGCGGAGAAACATGCCCGCACCACCCACGGTATTGGCGCCGCGACTCCGCGCTTCGCGCAGGAGCGGGGTGAGCGCCGGGGTGTAGATCGTGTCGAAGATCGTGACCCCCGGCTCGAAGGGAAAGTCATCGGGCAGCGGCGATTCATCGGGTGCCGGTCCACCGGTCATGCCAACGGGAGTGCAGTTCACCACGACCGGAAAGCAGGCGCAGGAGATGGCGTCGGGGCGTCCGACGATCACCCGCGCCGGGGCACCCGAGCGTGTCGGACGGCCAGTCAGATCCTTCGCAAGCTGCTCGGCCCGCTCGATCGTGCGATTGAAGACGACCACGGTCGCGCCGCGTTCGGCCAATCCCCAGGCCACCGCCCGAGCGGCACCACCGGCGCCGAGGATTGCCACGCGACTCCTCGAGAGCACCGTGGAATCGAGGCCAGCCTCTTCGATCAGGGTCTGATACGACGCCGGGGCGTCGGTGTTGGTGCAGGAGAGCGTGCCGTCGTCGTCGACGACCAGCGTGTTCGCGGCCCCGATGAGTTCCGCCGCCGGCTCGACGCGACCGCCTCGCTCGCGCACCAGACGCACGAGGTGGGCCTTGTGCGGCAGGGTGACGCTGGCCCCGCGGAAGTCGAGCCACTCGGCATCGAGAAGGGCACCGACCGTTGCTTTGAAGTGCTCCCACTCAGGTGGAATTGGAAGCGGCAGGTAGATGCCGTCATGGCCCAGCTCGTCGAAGGCGCTGTTGTGAAGGCGCGGGCTCCGCGACTGCTCCACGGGCCAGCCGATGACGCCGTAGACCTTGGTCTTCGGCGTGATGCGATCAAACCTCCAGCGCCTCCGCATCTCGCGGACGGTCGTCTGCCCGGGGGCCGTGGGCGCCGAGGAGTCGGACGCGGCGAAGGTCAGGAGGGCCCCGAACTTCCGAGCCAGCACTCGACTCATGAGGCCGTACTCGCCCATGCACAGGGCGATCATCGGCTTCAAGCGATGCCGAAGCAGTTCGAAGGCTTCAAGATTGTCGCGAAGCGATCGGGCCCGCCAGGCCACCTTGACCACCGCGCAGGCCTGCTCGCCGGCCATGGCGCTCACTCGGCGCAGCAGATCGGTCGGACGGCCCTCGAAGTCGTGGCTCGAAAGCATCAGCGACGCGGCGATGTCCCGCGGCTGTGCGGCGTGATCGACGATGAGCCTGACCTTCTGGGCGAGGTTCGCGCTGCGCTGGAACGCCGCCAGTTCGACATCGAAGTAGCGGGGGGCGTGCGGAGCGACGCCGATTGCTTCGAGGAGACTGATCCGCTCGTCGTCGTCGCCCTCGTACATGCCGCCCTCCCAGACCGGGCGACAAGTGACGATCGACGGCAGCGGCGATTCGGCGAGGAGTCGTCCGACGTGCCGGGCCGCGTCAGGGTCCTCCGCGAGCGAGTCGATCCGCCATTCGACGAGGGTGGCGCCGTCGCGAAGGGCGCCTGCCGCCGATTCCAGGGCATGCCCGATGTCGGCGGCATCCTCGACGGCAATCGACACCGCAAGGTGAGTCATGACGCGCGAGTGTAACGGATGGGGGGACTCGTCCGGTGCAGCCTGGTCCTCGTCGCCATGACAGCATGTCAGGCATGTCCGGCATGTCAGGCATGTCCGGCATGTCCGGCATGTCCGGCATGTCCGGCATGTCAGGCATGTCCGGCATGTCCGGCATGTCAGGCAAGCCCGCGGTCCCCGCGGGGCGCATGAAACTACGATGGCCCCCATGCCCGATGAGATCGTCGACAGCGCCTATCGGTTTCTGCGCTCGCACCTGCGCGGAAAGTTCCGCTTCGAAGAGCACTTCGAGCCCATGCGGATCGTGGTGGCCCCGGACGGCCGCCTCATCGCCCCGGTGATGGTGGCGATGCTTCGCTCCTTCGACACGGTGCTCTTCCTCCCCGACGACGCCCCGGAGTCGCTGCACCTGCAGGTGACGCTCGCCGAGTTCCAGGAGCACGGGCCCGATGGTGTCTCCGCCGACCGCTGGCGGGTCTATCACGGCGAGCCACCCGATCTGCGCTGGGCCTATTTTGCGCTCGACGCGGCCCGATTCGACGAGCACTTCCTCGACGGCGAGGGCCTCAGCCGGATCAACATCCTCGCCGAGCACGAGCCCAGGCTCTGCCGGTTGATGAATGCCGATCTCGATCGCCTGCGGGCGGTGACCGCTGCCCATCTGCCGAAGCGGATCGAAGATCCGCGGATCGTCGGCGTCGATCCACTCGGACTCGACGTCCGCGGCGCCTTCGAGGTCTACCGACTGGACTTCGACACGCCTCTGGAATCGGCCGACGATGCCGAAGCCGCGTGGGAGGCACTGGTCCGCGGCGTCGGCAGCCGCTGAGCAGACCGGACCCAACGCCCATGAAGATCCTGATCACTCGACCACTGCCCGGCGACGCTGCGGACATGGTGCGCTCGGCGATGGCCCCCGCCGCCACGGGTCTCGAGATCGACGCCAACCGCGAGGATCGGCGGCTTGAACCCGACGAACTCCTCGATCGTTGCCGGGGATGCACCGCCATCCTGACCACGCCGCGCGACCGGGTCGATGCCGCGGTGCTCGACGCGGCGGGTCCGACACTTCGAATCGTCAGCAACTATGCCGTCGGCGTCGACAACATCGATCTCGCCGCCTGCCGCGAGCGCGGTGTCCTCGTCGGGCATACTCCCGATGCGGTGACCGAACCCACCGCGGACATGGCGTGGCTTCTCATCCTCGCCGCGGGGCGGCGGGCCTTCGAGGGTGACGCCCTGGTCCGCAGCGGCGAATGGCGCGGCGTCTCACCGAAGGAACTGAATGGGCACCGACTGGTCGACAAGAACCTCCTGATCGTCGGGGCCGGCCGGATCGGCCTCGCGGTCGCCCGTCGCGCCCTCGGCTGGCGCATGCGCGTGCGCTACGTGGCCCGCACCCGACATCCCGAGTTCGAGGCCGCACCGCTTGACGCCGAGCGGGTCGAACTGGACCGCGGACTGGCCGAGGCCGATGTGGTCAGCCTGCACACACCGCTCACCCCGGAGACCAGGCATCTTCTCGACCGGCGGCGCTTGGCGCTCATGAAGCCGACCTCGATTCTCGTCAACACCGCCCGTGGGGCGGTGATCGACGAAGCGGCGCTGGTCGAGGCACTGCGCGCCGGCCGACCCGGGAGCGCCGGTCTCGACGTCTTCGAGAACGAGCCGCGGATCGTCGAGGGGCTTGCCGCACTGCGAAACGTCTTTCTGATGCCGCATCTGGGCAGCTCGACGCACGAGGACCGAGTGTGGATGACTCGTCAGGCGGTCGACAATCTGGTGGCGGCGCTGCGGGGCGAGCCCGTCCCCCGCGAAGCCTCCGGTGGGGCGCTCGCAACCGCCGCTCCCGCCACGCCCGCAGGCTCGGCGCGTCCGTGAACTCGTCGCCACGGCTCCGAGGCGCCCGCCCCAACGAGCCGATGATCGATCGTCGCCGGTGCTCCAGATGGACCCCAAACTCTGGCCGAGCGACCATTCCGATCGCTACCATCACCCCGTTGATTCGTCATGAACTCGGGAGACCCGCGCATGGACATGCCCAGCCTCAATCACGCGATGATCGACGACACCCAGGCGAAGCGGGCTCAGGCCGTCGCCGACAATTTCGGCGCTCCCGGCTGCACCGATCCCTCCGAGTTGTTCATCGAACAGCGGTACGAGGGATACACCGCCGACGATCACGAGGCGTGGCAGATGCTCTTCACCCGCCAGATGGAGTATCTGTCGGTCCACGCCTCGAATGTCTATCTGCAGGGGGCGAAGGCGATCAACCTGCGCGGCGATTGCATCCCGCCGCTCTCCGACATCAACGCTCGACTGCGGCCGCTGACCGGATGGCAGTCGCGAGCGGTGCCGGGCTATCTGCCGTCCAAGGCCTTCTTCGCCTGCCTTGCCCGGCGCGAGTTCCCAACGACCATCGTCATCCGGCCCAAGAGCTCCCTCGACTACCTGCCGCAGCCGGACATCTTCCATGATGTCTTCGGCCACGTGCCGCTGCACGCCGACCCGATCTTCGCCGACTTCCTCCAGACCTACGGCCAGGCGGCGCTGCACTGCAACGACGACGAGCACACCAAGCGACTGGCCCGGCTCTTCTGGTTCACCGTCGAATTCGGACTGATCCGCGAGGACGACTCCCTCAAGGTCTACGGCTCCGGCCTGATCTCCTCGCCCGGCGAGAGCGTGCATTCGCTCAACTCGAGCGAGGTCGAGCGGCGCCCCTTCGAACTCGAAACGGTCTGCGACACCGACTTCGAGATCGATCACTACCAGCCCATCCTCTACGTGCTCGAGAGCTTCGAGCAGCTCCGCGACGCGATGCAGACGTACGCGGACCGGGTTCTGAGTGGCAGGACGCTCAGCGTCAGCTGAGCGGGGGGGAGGGCAGGGAGCAGGGGGAATGGCAGGGGGTTGCACGACGAGGCGCGTGCGCTGCAGCCGACACTCCGAGCCCGATGTGAGACTTGATCGAGTACTGCACGTTGCACGACCGAGCGCGTGCGCTGCATCCGATGCGCTGCGCTCCGGTACCCCGCGCACGCATTCAGTCGTGCAACCCATTGCTGCTCCCGGCTCCCGGCCCCCCATATCCTCCCTCCATGCTCCAAGCTGCTGAATTCGCCGCGCGTCGGGCGCGGGTGCTGGCGTCGCTCAAGAACGCAATTGGGCTCGTTTTCGCGGGTGATGCCGATCCTCATCTCGCGCACGGATATCGACCGCACGCTCACTTCGAATACCTGACCGGTCTGGTCGACGAGCCGGGCGCGGTGCTGCTGCTGGATCCGCTCAATCCCGTGCCTGCGCGACGGGTGATGCTCTTTCTGAAGCCGCTCAATCCGGAGCTTGAACAGTGGGATGGTCTGCGCGAGCCCCTCGGCAGCGCCCTCCGCGGCCGCTGCGGCATCGAGACGATCCTCCGCACCCTCGCCCTGTCGCGATTCCTTCTCGAGGCCGCGCGGCGGGCCAAGCGCTACGCCTGCCTGCATCCGCTCGCCCCGCACACGGCGCCAGTCTCGCCCGACCTTGAACTCTTCCGCAAGCTCTCGGAGCGGATCCCCGGCAGTGCAATCGACGATCGCTCACAACTGCTCGCCGAACTTCGCGCCGTCAAGAGCCCGGGGGAACAGGCCCTGATCCAGCGGGCCATCGACATCACCGCCGTGGGCTTCGAAGCAGTGATGCGCGAGCTGCGCCCCGGACTCAACGAGTTCGACGTCCAGACCCTGATCGAGCACACCTACCGCGAACACGGCGCCCGCGATCTCGCCTTCCGCACCATCGCCGGCGGCGGCATCAACAGCACCGTGCTTCATTACCACGCCAACGACCAGGCCCTTCTCGACGGGGATCTGATCTGTCTCGACAGCGGTGCCCGGGTCGAGGGCTACGCCGCCGACATCACCCGCACGCTTCCGGTGAGTGGACGATTCACAGCGCGGCAGCGCGCGGTGTACGAGGTCGTGCTCGCCGCCCAGAGTGCGGCGATCAAGGCCGCGAAGGCTGGTGTCTCGATCATGGCTCTCGACGCCGCGGCCCGCGCCGTGATCACCAAGGCCGGGTTCGCCGACGCGTTCGTTCACGGGATCGGCCATCATCTCGGGCTCGAAACTCACGACGCCTCGCCGGATGCTGCGCTGCGCGAAGGCGCGGTGATCACCATCGAGCCGGGGATCTACCTGCCCAAGGAGCGGATCGGCATCCGCATCGAGGACGACATCGTCATCGGTCGTCGCAGCGCCACCGTGCTCTCGTCACTCATTCCGAAGTCGGTTGCCGAGATCGAATCGCTGATGGGTCGCAGCGTGAGTGCTCGATCACCAATCGATGGTTCAGTGCCGGCGAATGCGCCGGCCCGCAACGCAGCCGGAGGCGGTGGCGGGAAGCGCCTCGCGACCACTCGCACGGGCGCGGGATCGGTCGCTTCACGACGAACCCACTGAGGCTCAGCCGCGCGGCTTCGGCTTCGAAGCCGACGGCGTTCGTCCCGGAGGTGACGGCGAGCGCGGCGGCGCCGCAGCGACGTCGTCCTTCGGGCTCCTGGCAGCCTTCACGTCCTTTGCGGGGGTGATGGGCGCGGAGGTGGCGGGCTCGACGATCTCGGCCCGTCGCCACAGGATCGCCTGCGGATCGCCGTAATGCTGGTATGCCGCCCAGTGGGCCTGATGGTGGGAGAACTCCGCGACGTGCTTGCGGGCGTTCAGGATCGCCTCGCCAATTGACCCGCCTGCGGATGTCGCGGCCGAGTCCACCTTCTCCGGAGCGTCGCCGGGCTCTGCGATGGGTCGGGGCAGAAGCGAGCGATACAGCTCGGCGGCGAAGCCGATGGCGGCGGCATCGTCGATTGGCCACGCCGTTCCGATGTAGTTCCGCACACCGCGCCTGAAGAACTCGTCGGCGAGACTCGGCAGCAGCTTCGAGCCATCGGGTGATGCAACCGATTCCGTCGCCGCGGTGCGCCCCGACAGGCACGCGTTGGCAACGACCAGCCGAGGCGCCCGCGGGAGCCGTGAGATCAAAGGTGGCGTGAGCAGACCGTCGGAGAAGATCCATCCGCACCGAGCGGGATCGCCTTCGACGAAGGTGCCATGACCGCAGAAGTGGAGGATGTCCCAGCTTCCGCGCAGGAGCTGGTCGAGGGCGGCGATCCGAGTCGCGGGACGAATCTCGGCCTCGGAAAAGCCGCGCGGCCGTTCGCCCAAGGCACGCCCCGGGGCGCCCAGAAGAAGGGTCACGTCGACGCCACTCTCGCGGAGTTGAGTGGCGACGGCCTTGGCTTCGCGCATCGCCCCGTCGAGGGCGTCGCCCTTGGTCGCATCGCCCGGATCGCCGATGACCAGGGCCCGCATCCGCCCTCCGTTGAAATCGTCGACCTCGGGTGGCGCGGAGTAGGTGGTGCGGAGCTGCCGCGACACCGGAACGTGCAGAGCAATCGGTTCGTTCGCCCCGGCCGAACCATCGAGCGCCGCCAACAGCTCCCAGGGCAGCGCCGCCGTCGACCGATCCACCTCGATCACAATCGGCGCACGGGTGGTGATGAGCGCCTGAAAGTCGTGCGGCAGGAGCAGGCGGACGAAGAGTTCGGCCGTCTGGCGGACGTCGCGAGTCTGCAGCGCCGAGGCCGCGTTGGCCAGATCAGCGAGGATCTTGATGTCGGTCGCCACGGCCCGTTCGGCGACGACTGCGCTCTGCGTGAGGGCCGCGAAGCGGATCGTGCAGTCATCGTGGGTCCAGCAACTGATGCGGGTCGGCGTGGCCGTGCTCCAGCGGTCCTCGCGTCCCCGGTCGAGGGCCTCGTGCTGGCGAATGGCCCCGGAAATGGCGTTGGCGATGCGTGCGCCGATCAGGCGCAGCTCGTCGGCGTCTCCCTTCTGATCGTCGTCGACGAATCCCAGTCCCTTCGCCAGCGCTCCCAGCTCGGCATGCGTCCGTGGGATTCCGTCTGCAATCGACGACGCGATCTCGAGGAATCGGGCCGTGAAGCTCGTCTGCGGCGGGCGCGGGTTGGCGATGTCCGCCGCAAGATCGTGGATTGCGTCCGCACGATCTCCGCGGCGCGGAGTGCCATGCTGCTGCTGCTTCGTCTGCTGCATGGAGGCGCCGCGGAGCGCCGTGGCGCCCAGGGCAATTGCCAGCGGAAGAAACGCGTCGGGGACGTTTCCGGGCGCTTCGCGCAGCTTCGCATCCGCGTCGAGGGCCACTCGCCGGGCAATCCGCGGGTCCTTGGCCAGCCGCTCGACCGTGCGCAGCACCTCGTGGGCCCGCACGTAATCGCGCTCGACCAGGTGCAGAACCGGCGAGTGACCGGGCTTCGACCAGGCCGAAAGTCCGGCGGCATATCCCACCAGCAGGGCCTCCGCCGCGACCGAGATGGCCAGGTTGCCACCGCCCGCGCCGATCAGCACCGTGGCCACCTCGTCGACCCGCGGCATCACCGAGACCGCCAGAGCCACGCTCTGCGCGAGCCGCTCGAGCTCGACCGCGCCGAAGCGACCCGGCCGACCCATGCCGGCAATCGCCGCCTGCTTCCTGGGATCGCGGGCCCAGGGGAAGAAGCTCACTTCGCCAAGCTCGCCGCGCAGTGCGCCACGCTGGGTGAAGCGCCGAATGACCCGATCCTCGAGCGGACGATCAGGACCCGAGATCACCTCGTCGATGGCGGCTTCGGCGTTCTGCGGCGAGACGCCGATGTAATGGCCCACGGCGTACACGTCGGCGTCGACCTGGGTCAGATTGCCGTGCCACACGCGCACGGTCAACCGCGGCACCGCCCGCTCGACGGTGACGCTTCCGGAGGTGTCGTGTCCGACGAACTGATGGACCGCCGCCGCCTCGATGATTCCCGCCTGCATCGGCGTGAAGGGCGACTTCCCCTGATCGGCCTGGACCAGCGAGATCCGCGCGGTGCTGCTCAAGGTCTCCTGCCCCACGCGCACGATCCACTCCAGCGGCACCGCGTCGTCGGATGGCCTCCAGGGCGAGATCTGCTCGAGCCCGTCGAGTGCGGGAAGTGTGGCGAGCTGCTCGCACTGTCCCTGGATCAGGAGGTCGTCGATGGCGGCAAGCACCGGGCGCTCGATGACCAGATCGCCATGTCGAGTCTTCAACCAGAAGGCCGCAAGCTCGTCACGCGCCGCTTCGGGCACGGCGATGATCGAGTCGCAGAGGACGACGCCATCTCCGCCGCGCATCGTCTGGAAGGCAAGTTTCCCGGGGGCGTCGACGCGAACCTGTCGGGGCGTCTCGTATCCGAAGCCACCGACCACCAGCATGCGCCGCGGATCGACCAGCCGCGCCACGGCCGCGCCGCGCACGGCGGCGGCCTGCAATTGGGCGAGCGGCACTGGAATTCCGCCACCGGCGGGGCTCACGGCGGCACTTCCGGCACTCGGCGCGAGCATAGTGGCCAGGTCGTCGTTGGAGGGAAGTGGAAGCAGTTCGATCAGACCGGCCATCGTCGCAAGAGTCTTCACGACCCCGGGCACACCCGTCGTCGGCGCGAGCCGCGCGAGGATCGAAACCGCGGGATCAGTCCCGTCGAGGAGACGCAGCGCTGCGTACGAGCCGCCGAGGGCGCTCCCCAGCATGACCAGGCGTCCACCGCGTCCGAGTTCCGTCGGATCGAGCATGGCTGCCCAGAGCTCCGGGTGCTTCTCGATCATCCGCAGGGCGACCAGCCCGCCGGCGCCGTGGGCGACGATGTGCGCCGGTCCGGTCCGCAGCACCGTGCGCATGGTCGCGGCGAGGGCGTCGGTGCATGCGTCGAGTGGCTCACGCCAGTCGTAGGGGCAAGGCACGACGTCCCAGCTCCGAGAGAGTTGGGCGAGAAGCGGCAGGTACTCGAGAAGGATGCCTCCGACGCGAACCGGCTCCGATTCAACCTGCCCGAGCGCCTCGAAGCCGCCGGTGGCAAGGCGCGTCGCATCCAGCCAGAGAGTGCCCTCGGCGGTTCGCAGTTCGCTCCCCATGAATCCCGGGACGACCACGACACGACCCAGGGACGGAACCGCACGGGCCGTCTCGTTGCCGGAGGCCAGGGCCCGCACGGTCGGCTCTCCGAGGCGGCGCTCGAGGTGGCGCCGGTCGATGTCATTGAGTGACGGGATGTGCCCGATCGCCCCCGCGACGTCGCCCTTCGAGAGCGCCGCCCGCAGTTTCCGAATCGTGGCGCGGTCGGCCTTCTTCGATCCACCCTTCATGCGTGAGCTCCTGAACGACCCCTCGTTCTTCGGCCATTCCGGCCCCCGGTCGCGATTCTGGCGCAGTTCGGGCGCGGTTCTGGCGCGGTTCACACGGGCTCAAACGACCACGCGTGCATCAGCAGCAGCGCGATCGACCAGGCCACTGGCATGGCGCTGACCAGCGTGGCGGCGACGATCAAGCGACGAGCGAGCTGATCCCGCTTCCGGCCGATCCATTCGCACGCGATGATCACGAAGGTCATCAGGCTGAACTTGAAGCCGATTGCACCGGGCAGGCCCCAGAGATCGATGACCAGTGCCGCAATCGGGTTCACTTCGGTGCCGTCGCGCTGCAGGATCGCCCAGGTCAGCATGATGTCGAGCGACGAGACGAAGACGAACCAGAGGTAGGCCGACTGGTAGCGCATCGGCGGCAGGGCTCGCCAATGGAACTTGCCGTAGATGATCTCGTCCGGGGCGGGCACGGAGGGAGACGCGGCCGGAGGAATCGCAGGAGGGGACGTCGGCGCAGGCGAACCGGTCGTCCTCGGCGCGGCGGTCGATCTGTTCTCTGCCTCTCGATCCACGAGGCGACGGTAGCCCGATGCGCGGACCCGTCTCTCTTTCGACGCTGACTCGGTGACTCGGTGCATGCGGGCACGCGGGCGGGCGGCGCTCTCCTCCGCGACAGCCACAGGCTGCAGCAAGCGGGTATTGTCGCGGCGTGTGGAGGTGGGCCCGACGTGGAAGGGGGCCGCACACTGGCACGAGACAGGTACTGGTCTGGCACTGGTCTGGCACTGGTCTGGCAATCTGGTTTAGGAATCCGGTCGACATGATCTCTGCGCAGGAAGCACTCGAGCGACTTCGTGAAGGCAATCGCCGCTTCGTCGAGGAAGTCCGCAATCAGGACGCCATGACCGGGCGGGTGCGTCGTCGCGAAGTCGCCGTGAATCAGGAGCCCTTCGCGATCATCCTCGGCTGCTCCGACTCGCGGGTGCCGGCCGAGATCGTCTTCGATCAGGGGCTCGGCGACCTCTTCGTGATTCGCGTGGCGGGGAACATCGTGGCCCCGTCGCAAGTCGGCAGCGTCGAGTTCGCCGCCAGCCGCTTCGGCCCGCGCCTCGTGGTCGTGCTCGGCCACTCCAACTGCAGCGCCGTGCAGGCCACGCTCGAAGAGCTGCGTCGACCGACCGAGGACCAGTCCAGGAACCTCCGCTCGATCGTCGATCGGATCCGTCCGTCGGTCGAATCGCTCCTCGACACCGAGCTCGCCAACCATCCGGAGTCGCTGGTGCATCACGCCATCCGCGCCAACATCCGCTACTCCGCCAATCACCTCCGCCACGGCTCCGAGGTGCTCGAGACCCTCATCCTGAATGAAGCCCTCCGTGTCGTCGGCGCCGAGTACTCCCTGGAGACGGGGGTGGTGGAGTTCTTCGAGGGGTTGTGAGCGTCGGCGCAGCCGATCCCCAACTATCCCCGCACATCCGGCGGCAACGTCTCGATCACGTTGCGGATCACGTCATCGGTCGACATGCCTTCGGCTTCGCCTTCGAAGTTCATCAGGCAGCGGTGACGCATCGCCGGGAGTGCGACCGAGCGGATGTCGTCGACGGAGACGTTGCCGCGTCCGTCGAGCAGGGCCTTCACCTTGGCGCCGAGCATGATCGTCTGGGCGGCGCGGGGGCTGGCCCCGAAGCGAAGGTACTGGTTCACCTTGGGGGTTGCGAACTGCCCCCGCGGGTGGGTCGAGAGGACCAGTCGCACCGCGTAGTCCTGGATGTGCGCGGCGACGATCACGCGCCGCACGAGCTGCTGGTGGGCGAGGATCGCCGGGGCGTCGAGCACCTGTTCGATCTTGGGCGTCTCGCCGGTGGTGGTGCGGTTGAGGATCTCGCTCAACTCCTCGCGCGAGGAATAGCCCACGACCAGCTTGTAGAAGAAGCGGTCGAGCTGGGCTTCGGGCAGCGGGTAGGTGCCCTCCTGCTCGATTGGGTTCTGCGTGGCCATCACGAAGAAGGGCTGCTCGAGCTTGTGGGTCGTGCCGCCCACCGTGACCGAGTGCTCCTGCATCGCTTCCAGAAGCGACGATTGGGTCTTTGGCGTGGCCCGGTTGATCTCGTCGGCAAGGACGATCTGGGCGAAGATCGGCCCGCGGCGGAACTGGAACTCGCGGCCATGCTCGGTCTCCATGACGACGGTGGTGCCGGTCACGTCGGCCGGCATCAGGTCCGGGGTGAACTGGATCCGCGAGAAGTGCAGATGCAGCGCCTGGCTCAGCGAGCGGATCAGGAGCGTCTTGCCCAACCCCGGTACGCCCTCGAGTAGCGCGTGACCACCTGCGAACAGGCATGTCAGGACGCCGTCGACGATCTCGTCGTGACCGACGACCGCCTTCTGAATCTGCGTCTTCGTGCTGTCGTAGTCGCTCTTGAACTTGCGAGCTGCCGCTTCGATCTGCGCCACGCTGTCGGTCGTCGCCGTCGTCATGAAGTGCTCCGGAGGTGTCGCGATGGTAACCGGACGATCCGTGCCGACACGAATCGCCGCTCGGGAGCTCTTGGGACGGGCGGGCTGCTGCGACCAGTCCACCCTGAACACAACGCCGGGTCGCGGTTGAACAGCAGTGCGCCCTTGGCGGCCTCGCAGCTCGGATCTTCATCATGAAGTCCCCACGCCCGCCCGCGTGCCCGGAGGTTGACGCGCCGCCGTCGAGCCACGTGATCGTGCTCAGCAATACCGCGGAATGTCTGAGGGCAGTCCGACGCGCATGAAGAAGCGCGCCAACGCCTGTGAAACGTGCTCGAGGTACGGCGAACGCAGTCGCCATCGCTCGTCCGCACCGGCGGCGTGAGCCGAAATGAATTGATGGGGAAGGCTGTACATGTCGTGAACGCAGGCTGCGAGAGCCTGACTGTTGTCGAGCGGTGCATGTGGCGCCGATACGAGGTGGATCGCGGGCATCTCTCCCCGTCGCGCCTGCTCCTTGGGCTTGGGATCTTTGAAGCGAGGATTCAACTCGATCCATCTGGCCATGTGATGGACCGCGCGCACGACCACAAGACGAGCCTTCGGTGGCTTGCCGTCTCGAACCTCGAGATCGCAACTCTGCGTGACAACGAGTACGTCTGCAGGCGCCACGCCGACCTCTCCGCTGGCCTCGAGTCCAATGGTCGCGTACTCCGCGCCAAACAGGGGCACCGGACAGCCGACCAGCAAGTCGCCCTGCCGGATCGCCGCGCCGGTCGAAGATTCCCACGGAGACGTCATCGCGGGAAGTCGTCCGGATCGAGCGACGGTGGCGCGAGCGGTGCGATCCGGCGGAATCGGGTGCTGACGCAGCGGCTGACGACCAAGGGAGGAGAGACAGTGTCGCAGGCGTCCGGATCGTCCAGCATCCGTGCCTCGGCACCGGCCGAGCGGGAGCGGTCCAGCGCCTTTGTGGCCCAGACACGCAACTCACGACGCTCGGTGCTGGCGCCCTCGATGTGCATGGCATCCAGCGACACCTCGTACCACCGTTCCACCAGCGGAACAGGGGGATTGTGAAGACCCGTGAGCGCCAGTGCTGCGCCCTGCACGAATGCGACGGTCATTGGCGAAACCCCTCTCTTGTCCGATCAGTCATGCATGCTTCGAAAATGTCATCCTTCTTACGCCTCATTCGGCCAAGAAGTTCCCACAGTGAGGACTCGTCCTGCGGCAGGTCAGCTGTGCGCCATAGGTCGATGTCGAGGACGAATGCGATCCGCTGCGGAGATGGTGGATCCACTGTCGCCTCGGTGATGATGGCCACCCCCTCGATCTCCGGCTGAGGCACCTCGACCTGCATGTAGAAGTTGCTGATGGTGCTGCCCACTCCGCTGCCGATGAGCGGCATTGTTCTGAGGAAACTTGCGGGATCTGCCATCGGCGCGAGGAACTCAAGTCGATTGATCGTTCGGATCGCGACCCGACTGATCAACGCTCGGCTTGCGATCTCGCGATACGCCGTCCAAAGCCGCCTCGCCTCGGCGGAGAAGTCCGCCCAGCCGGCATACGGACTCAACCGTGAGAACACGAAGCCATCAAGCCTCGCGTGGAAGACCTGCAGGCGATCGGCGCTGATTCCTACGAATCCAGCGGGAGTCTGCCGCGCGGTCGAGGTCACGGGGTTCTGCGTGCTCTCGTCCAATTTCGCGTGGAACTCGGCTTCAACGGCATGCAGTGTGTGCACGTGTGGATACCGAGCTGTCTCAGCACGATGCAGCGCAGCCAGTGAGTCGAGAGCCAAACCGTCGGGCCGCGTGCACCGAAGCTCCAGTACCGCTTCGGCAATCGGCGCGTTCAGGCAAGGGGGGGGGCGCTCTTCCATCGGAAGACTGTGTCGTCGATCGACCTTGGCGCGAGTCGGGGGGGCGACGCCGCCCAGCGATCGGCACACCCTTGGATCGTGCGAAGAGCGAGGCTCCCTCTCCCTCGGCGGCGCCCTGGCCGCTGCGTGCCGTCAACCCGCCCGTACCATCGCCGCATGGCCACGAATGCGATCGATCGGCGTGAGTTCCTTCTCGCTTCGCTCTCGACGGGGCTTGCCGCGGGGGCGGCGCTGGGTGCGGCCTCGGGTGCGGCGTCATGCTCGCTGGGTTCGACGCTGCTTTCTGTCGTCTCGGCGCCGGTGGGAGGCGCCGTCCCTGCGGCCGAGTCGTGCATTCTGATCCGACTCAACGGCGGCATCGCCCAGACCGACACCTGGGATCCGAAGGCCTTCACGCCGTTTCGGCGCGGCATGCCGGCACGCGATCTCCTGGGCACGTGCCAATCGATTCCAACGGCACTCGACGGCGTGCGCTTCGGTGCGGGGCTCGAAGAGATGGCGAGCGTCCTCGACCGCGGCTGCCTGATTCGATCGATCGTCGAGGACCCGACTGCGACGACGTCGCATCGCTGCGGGTGGCAGCGCTTCGGATGGGATCTGCCTGCGTCAGCGTGCCCTGCGGACGAGACTCCCGAGTCGAGGCTCGCATGGGAGGGCTGCGCCGCCGAGGATGCGGTCTCGGGCAACACCTTCGGTGGTTTCGCCGCCCAGATCTCGGCGGCGCTGCGGCGCGTCGAGCGCGGGCCGGCCCGGGTGATGATCGACACACCCTTCACCGGCTTCGATGGCTTCGACACCCACGACCACGGCGCGGCCCGTATCGCTGAGCTCAAGTCGCGGATCGACGCCCCGATTGCCTCGCTGGTGCGCACGCTCGAGGCGCGCGGTCTGCTCGAGCGCACGCTGGTGATCGTGGCCAGCGAGTTCGGACGAACGGTCGGGACCCGCCACGACGCCGGCGATGGCCCAGCGACCGAGACCGAGTCGTCGCCGTCGGTCATCACCCACGAGTCGCAGTACGGGTTCCACGCTCACTTCGCTGGAGCAACATGCCTGCTGCTCTTCGGCGGCGGCATGCCGCGCGGCCGAGTGATCGGCCGGACGGCCGAGGTGCACCCGATGGTGCCCATTGCGGAGGCCGTCACCGTTTCCGACGTCCGCGCGATGATCGCCCAGGCGTTGGCTGGGAAGAACTCGCCGCGCCCGAGCGGTGCCCTCGCTCCTCTGGCCCGACCCGATCTGGCCTGACCCGATCTGGCCCGACCCGATCCGGCCTGATCCGGCGCCTCTCACGTGCCCGCGAGTTCGAAGAACGTGATCCGCTTCCCGTCGGGGTTGACGACGTACGAGTCGCTGTATCCCTGGAGTGCATCGCGGTCTGCGGCGGCACCGGCGGAATCCTTCAACATGCGGCGAGCGCGGTAGCGACCGAGGAGCGCCTTCGCTGCGGTTCGACCGACCTCCTGCCCGCCGGCGACGGCGTGGATGGTGGCGTCTGGATACTGATCGAGCACCTGGGTGAAGGCCTTCTCGGCGTCGTTGTAGAGGTGCATCTGGAGACAGCACGCGCCGACATTGAACAGGGCGTCGTCGGCGACCTCGCTGCGGCGATCGCTGCGGACGACATCGTGGAAGAGGGCAATCGCATCGAACAGATAGCCCTGCATGGCCCGCTCGATCGCCTCGGCGAACGTGCGCTGGAGTCGCTCGGGCTTCGAGCCACCTCCGCGTGATGTCGGCGAGCCGCGCGTGGCACCCGCAACCGTTCGGGTCTTCTTGGCCGTGTGCTTCCCCGCCTTGGCCACCGCCGCCGGACGACTCGGCTTCCGCGCCGCCTTCGCCGCCTTCCCACGAGCCGCCGGCTTCCCCTTCGCGACACTGGTCGCGACACCCGTCACCGTTCGCTTCTTGCTCACCTTCGATGCGACGACCTTCTTCGTTGCGCCCTTCCTCGCGCCCTTCTTCGCCCCAGAATGCAAGGCTGCCTTCGAGGCAGGCTTCGAAGCCGACTTCGAGGCCGCCTTCGCCCCGGTCCGGCCCACCGACTTCCGCGCCATCCCACTCGTGTTCCGCTTCGCCATTTGTAATGCCTCACTCGCTCGAACCGCTCAGTTCACACACCCAACCCCTCATTCCGCATTCCTGATCCCTGCTCCCCCCTCAGAACTGCTTCATCAACTCCGCCTTCTTCCCATCGAACTCCGACTTGTCGATGACTCCCGCATCGAGCAGCTCCTTGAGCTGCTTGAGCTTGGCCACCGGATCGGCGTGCGTGGGCACGGCGGTCACTCCCGCGGGGTTCACCGTCGGATTGAGCGACGGGTCCTTCATCATGTTCGACATCATCTGCGGCATCATCATCGCCAGCCCCAGATTCACGCCCGTGGCCATCGGGTTGTTGCCGCCCCCGTCAGCGCTTCCGGGGTTCGCCGCCATGATCTTCATGGCGTCGGTCATGCCCACCTGCTGATAGCTCGTCCCCGCGTCCTGAAGCATGCGGGCGCCGTAGGCCTTGGCCGCGAGTTCGCTGGCAATGGCGGCATTGCGATTGAGAGTCGCCTGGATCTCCTCGGTCGTCGAGATGCTGTTGACCGAGAGCTCGACGAGCTCGAGTCCGAGGGTGGTGAACTCCGGGGCCAGCAGACCGCGCACGCCGAGCCCGAGTTCGCGCAGGAACCGCGGCAGCTCCTGGAAGGTGCGCTGCAGCGACGCGGTCGCGTCGGTGAGGGCCGAGACGAGGTACTGCGAGCGCAGGAAGTCCTCGATGTCGCGAGTACGGAACTCGCCCATGGTGCCGACGACCTTGGGCACGAAGACCGAAGGATCGTTCACGCGGATGGCGAAGCGGCCGTGCGAGCGCACCGGGATCTGCATCAGGATCGGATCGGGCAGATAGATCGGCTCGGGCGTGCCCCACTTGAGGTCGCGGAAGAGCTGGGTGCCGACGAAGTAGACCTCGGCCCGGAAGGGGGTGTTGCCCTTGCCGTAGACCAGCCCGGTGATGAAGTTCGTCAGCACCGGCACCTGCTGCGTGGTGAGCACGTAGCGGCCGGGATCGAACTTGGCCATCGGCTTGCCGTCGCGGAAGAAGAGGGCCGCCTGGCCTTCGCGCACGATGAGCTGTGAACCCCACTCGATGATTCCCTCGCCCTGCGAGGGAAGTCGGACGGCCATCATGTCGCCGACGCCGTCGCGAAATTCGATGATCTGGGCAAGCTTGGGCATGTCACTCAGCTCCCTTCAGGAGTTCGTCTCGACGACGAAGGTGCGTTTCAACCGCTTCGATCGACTGCTGCACGGTCTTGCTGGCCGACGCGACCGACGACGACTCGTCGACCGACTCGAGTCCGCGGGCCGCAGTCCCGACCGCAGTCGCCAGTTCGCGGAGCCTCTCGTCGTGATCGTGAATGTCGGCGAGGACCGCCGCATCGATCTTCATGGTGTCGAAGAAGCCGCCGTAGCCCTGCGGCGCGTGGCGGATGCGGTCGCTCACCGTGGCGAGGCGCCGCCGAAGGGCTTCGAGCGACTCCAGCGAGTCGAACTTCATCGACTGGCTGCACAGGGCAATGGCCCGGTCGATGCTCCGCTTGGGCTCTTCGAGGAGCCGCACGGTGGCCTCGCGGAGAAGGCGATCGGTGTCGCGGCGAGCTTCCTTGTCGGCGTATCCCTTGTAGCCGGGGATCCATCCGACCAGCTTCTCGACGATGTTCTGCTTCTGCGCCATGAGACGTTCCATCCTCTCGCGTACGCCGCGAAGTGCGTGAATCGATCGGGCGACCCGTCGTGCCATCGACTCCAGGAGCGGGCGATGACACGGTCGGGGGATGATCGCGGCGGGCATGGTAGTTGGGAAAAGTGGCTTGCGGATTCAGCGCTCGGGCGACTCGACCAAACTCGAAGTCGTCTGCCAGACGGAGAGGCCGAGGCGATGCGGGCATTCGAGCGTCGAGCGGGAGCGTCCCTCCTCAGGATCGGAACTCCGCCAGTCGCTGCGATTCTCGGCATTCAGGGCATCACCCTCGAGTCGCGCCGCGGAGATGGCGTCGGCCCTGCTCGATCGCCACTACTGTCGCGTCGTGCGCGTCGTCTGGCTGGTCATCATCCTTCTCCTCGGTGCAGCCGGTTGGAGCGCCTACTCGCGGAGTCGCTCGCAGGGCGCCGAGTCGACGACCGCCGGAGCGGATCCAGGACGCGCAGCGGCACTGGCCGATCGTCCAGCCGAGCTCGAGAGCGGGGTCGCGAACGATCTCACGGGCGCAGTGACGGCTGACGCCCGCCGCGCAACCGAACCGCCGGCGAGCGGCACACCCACATCCGCCGCGACACTGCCGAGCGAGCCCTCGAGTTCGGCGACGACCGCTCCACTCGAGGGACCGCCGGCGCCGACAGCGGATCGTGCGATCCCCGCCTCTGCGGGGACGGCAACGAGCGAGAACGGCGCCACGCGCCTCGACGATCGCTTCATCGTCCGCGGCGCAGGGACACCGGCCGACCCGATGCGGATCCCCTGGAATCTCCTGATCTCGGCCAACGAGACCTACGACCTCGCCCAGAAGAAGACCGAGCTTCCGAGCCGGGTCACGGCGCTCTCGGGCCTCACCGTGGCCATCACCGGATACATCGCCGCGGGCATCGTCGAAGACGAGACCAGCGACATTCTCGTCATGTTCAACAAGTGGGACGGCTGCTGTCTCGGGCTTCCGCCGACTCCCTTCGACGCCGTCGAAGTCGACCTCGACACGCCGGTCAAGCTGCGCGGTCAGCACATGCTCCGATACGGGACGGTGACCGGCGAGTTCGAAGTCGAACCCTTCATCGTCGGCGAGTGGCTCGTCGGGCTGTATCGGATTCGGAACGCTCGGCTGGAGTGGGGCGGATAGCAGCCTGTGGCGAGAGCGCTTGAGCACGCGAGAAGTACTTTCACCGACTTTTGCGCCGCGCCGCGCCCGTCGTTGAAGATGTCGGGCCTATGGAGGACTCGAAGGGCGGTGGTGCCGCCGTCGCGGCGGTGGCTGCCTTCTCGGTCGGCATCGTCCTCGGCTGGTGCTTCGGTCCGGGGGCGGAGTGTGTCACGCAGTGCGCGGGTGTTCCGGGAGGTGGAGGCACGGTCGGAGTCGGAGGCCGACTTCTCGCTGATTGCAGTGCACCACGGTGGTGGTCGATAGAGGTCGGGACCGCGGTGCTCCTGGCGGCTGTGGCATCGGTGGCCGCGCTGGTCGTGTCCACGCTCAGGGGCCTCCGCGCAGCCCGTGCTCGACGTGCGGGCCGCAGTGCCACGGGCTCGGGCTTGGGCACGGGCACGGGCACGGGCTTGGGCTTGGGCACGGGCTTGGGCTTGGGCACGGGCTTGGGCTTGGGCACGGGCTCGTCGCGACTCGGTCTCGGGTGCGCGATGCTGGCCGCGACGGCGCTCGGTTACGCATGGCTTGGCGTCCGCTGCGACCGCGTGCATGACGACGACCTTCGCCGCGAGCTCGTCGCCGCGCCGACTGTCGCAACCGACGATGCGGCGGCGCTGCCCCAGCCGCGGGCTCCACTTCGAATGGTCCGCGGGCTGGTTCTCGACGCGCCGGCGCTGGCTCCGCGTCGCTCGCCGCTGGCGCGATTCGATCCGCGACCTCCGCGCTGGCGATTCCGACTGGCGGTGACGGCCATCGCCCCAGCGGCTTCGGGCGGAGGCGCGGAACTCGGGGCGATGCGTCCGGCGCGAGGCGTCCTCTGGACCAGCGTGACGGATGCCAGTGCGGAGGTGGCCGGGGAAGAGCTGGTCGGCCGCTGGGCGGTGCGCGGCCTGGCAACTCGAGCCTTCGGCGATGAACCGACCGCCCTCGCAGCCCCGCTCCGCGCCGGCGACACCGTGCTGATTGCGGGGCGCGTCGAACCGTTTGGCGGCCCGGACAATCCCGGAGAGTTCGACGCTCGCGGCTGGGCCCGCGCAAAAGGTCTGGCCGGGGCACTGTGGGTGGAGGATCCGGCGCTTGTCGAGCGGGTCCCGAGGCGCGATGACGCACCCTCCGCAAGCGCCATGGCCGCAATCGGATCGTGGCTTTCGAGTCGGCACGCGGCGCTTCGTGCGGCCTCGCGGGAGTTCGGCGACCAGGCCTTGGAACGCGGTCTGCCGCGGCGCATCGACCCGGACATCCGGGCCCTCCTTCGAGCGATGTTCCTCGGTCGCCGCGATGCCGAGCTTGCCGAACTCGAGTCAGCCTTCCGCCGCACCGGGACCATGCACCTGGTCGCGATCTCCGGCTTCAACATGGCCGTCCTTGCCGCAGGCGCGATCTGGCTCCTCTCGCGGCTCGGCGCCGCCAGGCGCAGTCACGCCCTCGCAGTGGTGATTGTGATTCTCTGCTACCTCGCAATCGTCGACGCGGCCCCCGCGGTGCTTCGCGCCGGGGTGATGATTCTGGTCGCGGCCGCGGCCCAGGCGCTCGGACGAGGATGGAGCCGGCAGGGCGTGATTGCCACTTCGGCGCTTCTCCTTCTGGTGATCGATCCGGCGCAACTCTTCAATGCGGGGTTCCAGCTCTCCTTTGCGGTGGTGGCGGCGCTGGCCTTTCTGACCCCGGCCATTCGAACCCGCTGCTTCGGCCCGCGCAACCTGCACGCCTCGACCTTTGCGGCCTTCTTCCGCGAGCGGAGCCGCGACGCCGTCGCTGCCGCCGGAGCCGCGTGGATTGCCTCGACACCGATCACGGCGTGTCACTTCGGACTCATCTCGCCGCTGGCGGCGCCGCTCTCGCTGCTGCTGATGCCACTGGCGACGGTGCTCCTTCTGGTGGGCTACCTCAAGATGGCGCTCACACCGCTGTCGCCGGTTCTGGCCGCGGCAACCGGGGCTCCGGTCGCGGTGCTCGCCGCTCTCTTTGCGGCCCTGGTTCGAGCAGCGGACGGGCTCCCCGGCGCGGTTGTGCATGTGCCGGCCCCAGGTCCGATCTGGTGCGCACTCACGGTCGCGGCCCTGATCGCCGCGGTGCTCGGACGCTCGCGGCGCACGCGTCGGATGGGCCTTGCCGCCGCCGGGTGCGCCGCGGTGGCTCTGGTCTGGCCGATTCGTCCGGTGTGGCTTGGTCGAGACGTCCCCGCGCTTCGACTCGACATGCTCGCGGTCGGTGACGGCACCGCAATTGCAATCCAGAGCGGAGCGCACGCGGTGCTCTTCGACGCCGGAAGCACCTCGCTCTCCCGCGGGGAGCGAACGATCATCCCGGCGCTTCGGGCCCTTGGCGTGCGGGCGATCGACGCCATCGTGGTCAGCCATCCGAACCTCGATCACTATGCGGCGATTGTCGAGCTGATCCAGGAGTTCGAGGTGGGCGAGGTGATTCTCGGGGAGTCGTTTCTCGTCGCCGCAGGTCCACTGCGCGGCCCTTCGCTTCTGCCGCACACGGCCGAGACGCCCGTGGCGGCGACGCGGGCGGCGCTGCATCAGGCCGGCATTCCTGTGACCCTTGGACAGACGGGCCTCACGCGGCGCTTCGGCGAAGCGACCTGGACCTGGATCCACCCCGCGCCCGGGTTTCTCGCTCGACGAGTCAACAGCACCTCGCAGGTCGTTCGGATTGCGCTTGGAGCGCGCTCGATTCTGCTGTGCGGTGACATCGAGGAGGAGGCCATCGCGGCGCTCTCCAGCCGACCGCTCCCGCCCTGCGACATCCTCGAACTGCCGCATCACGGAAGCTGGCGCGAGGCCGCGGCGGATCTGGTCGAAGCGCTCGAGCCCGAGCTAATCCTCCAGTCGACCGGTCCGGCGCGGCTGCTCGGGGACCGGTGGCGGAGCCGTCTGGCCGGACGAACTCGGCTGATCACCGCCCGCGACGGAGCCCTTTGGGTGGAGATCGACCGCGACGGGACGATCACGCACGGGGCGTTCCTTCGTGGCGAGATGCGATGAGTCGAACTGAGCAGGTCTCCTCCGCCGCCGAACTCAACGTCGGGAGGGGCCGCGGTGCGGTTCCTGAGTGGGTTGTGAAATCTCCCTGCGCCGTCCACAATGCGATGCGCAGCCCGGGGGCTGTTGCTCTTCTGGGGGACCGTGTCGACCGTCAGCCGAGAGCGTGGGTGTGACCTCCGCCGCTGCGAGCCCCTTCGGAGGGGGCGCGGTTGCGCCAGGGGCGCTCGCCCAGCCACCGGAGATGGCGTGCGGTGACCGACATGACCGACATGACCGAGCATGACCGACATGACCGACATGACTGAAGTGTTCCCCATCTTCGAACACCTTCAGACCCTTGGCCGACTCGGTGAGGGCGGCTGTGGCACGGTCTGGCTGGCTCGAAATCTCTCGACCAATGAACTGGTCGCGGCGAAGGTCCCGCGGGCCGGTTTCCGCTCCAGTGATGCGCTGGCTCGATTCGAGGACGAGTGCGATCTGCTTCTGCGACTTCCGCGCCACGACAACGTGGTGAAGGTCATGCGCTGTTCGGTGGCCACCGAAGGGCATTCGACTGCGGTCAGGAGCAAGACGCTCCTGGCACTCGACGACGCCGCCACCTCGCATGCGGCAACGGCTCGGTTGGACTCGGCGCCTGCAGCCGCGATCGATCCACTGGGCGCCGCCGGCGACGCGCCGATGGCTCGACCGAGGAACGATCTCTTCAGCGAGACACCCGCCGAGCGTCGGACCGCGGAGGCTGCCGGCGCCGCCCGGGTGCCGGCCCTGGAGATGGAGTACATCGAGAACGCCCGCACCATTCTCGAATATGCCGAGCGTCGCCAGCTCGACCAGCGCTCCCGAGTGGCGCTTCTCGCGGAGGCCTGCCGTGGCGTCGCCCATCTCCACCTGCACGGCGTGGTGCACCTCGACCTCAAGCCCTCGAACATCCTGGTCGACGATGTGGCCGGTCGCCCCGGTCGACCGCGGGTCATGGATCTCGGTGCCGCCAAGGTGCGCCTGCACCGCGATCGGCGCGATCCTCTCTTCTCGATCCGCTACGCCAGCCCGGAACAGCTCACCACCCGTTCGCCCGAGACCCTGACCCAGGCCAGCGACGTGTACTCGCTGGGCAAGCTGCTGGCGGCGCTGGTCGCCGGTCAGGCCGCGATTGCCCTGCCCAACACCGGATCGCGCGAGGAGCAGATCAAGGCGGCCCTCGACTGGCGGGCGGAGCGGGTCCGGAACTTCGTTCCCGACATCGATCCCGACCTCTACCACATCATCGCCCGGGCCACCGATCCCAATCCCAGAGAGCGGGCTCACGCGTACGAGAGCGCCAGCGATCTCGGCCGCGGCCTTCGCGAGTGGCTGGTGCCCCGGCGGACCAAGCTCTTCGACCTCGCCTACCGCGGCGCCAATGCGGTGCCGCTCCCGGTCTGGCGCCTTGCGGCCGTGGTCTGCGCCGCCCTTCTGGCAACGGGGCTGGCCATGGCCGCGGGCTACGGCAGCGTGCGCGCGGGCGGAGCCGCGGCGATGTATCTGCCGGTCATGCCGCCGGCGACGTTCGATCACGTCGTCGTCCTGCAGATCAGGCCGGAGGACACGGCAGAGCAGATCGGCGCCGCGGCCATGGCGCTGGGGGCGCCGGAAGTGGATGCGAAGGATCCGCCGAGCTTGCGCTGGCTGTATGCCAAGCTGATTCCACTGCTCGTCGACGGCGGGGCCAAGGCGATCGTCTTCGACGTGAGCTTCCCCGAGAATCCCGCCTACCGCGAGGCCACGCGCGCAATGTGCGAGGCGATCATCGCGGCGACGAAGGGTGGTTGTCCGGTGGCCGTGGGCAACAAAGACATGTGGTCGTCGAGGCCGGGGCCCGACCAGATCGATTCTGAGCTGGCGGGAGTGGTCGAGTCCGGCCACTTGTACATGAATCCCGAGGGGACCCCGACCTACGCGGGGATGATCTATGTCGCTCGACTGTCGCCCGAGCGCGGCCTGGTTCGATCGCTGCCAACCGCCGGCGTCGAGGCTTGGCTGGGGGGTCGGCGGGAGGTGGATCTGGAGATCGACGAGGAGGCCTCTGTGCTTCGCTTTCATTCCCGTGGACAGCTCGAGGTTCCACTCTCGCGTGTGGGCCCCCAGAGTATGGTCCACGACGCCGACGCGCCCTCGGATGGGACGCCCGACGCATGGGACGCGGCGCCGTTGACGACACCCGCACCGCCCGGAAGCCATGCAGATCTGGTTGGAATTCTGCGCTTTGCGCTGCCTCCACCCGAGACGCTGCTCCGGGCAACCCTGCCGCTGCTCGAACTGCTCGCCATGCCGCCCCATGAGCGCCAGAACAGGCTTGATGGTCGGCTGATCGTGATCTCGAACAACTTCGACAGCGGCGACCTCCTGCGGGCCGAGCACTTCCCAGGCCACTCTGGCGGTCCCGGCGCCTGGGTCCACGCTGCGGTGATCGAGGCGATGCTCGAGGGCAATCCGCCGAGGGATACCTCGTGGAATCTCTTCGCACGAATGCTCGCGGCCGCGTTTCTCGGATGCGGGGCGGTCTGGATCGGCCTCGAGATCGGGCTGCTCAAGCCCCGGAGACGGGCGCCCGCGAGCGGAGGGACGGCCCCTCGTCGCGGGCTCGCTGCGATCATCGCCTGGGCCGTGGTGGCGGCGATCCTGTTGACGATCTGGCTCGCCGCGAAGATTCTTCACATTCACCCATCGTTTGTGCCCACCCAGATCGTGCTTGCCGCACTTTTCGGGGCGGCCTTGGGTGTCACCGGGTCATGGCTGGGGCCATGCATTGCCATCGAATGGGAACGTCTCCGTCGCTCAAACTTCCGGGAGGTCGCAAGTGCCTGATCGAACCATCGTGATCCGACTCGCGTGTCTTGCCCTGGCCCTCACCGCGTCCACCGGCTGCCAGCAGCAGCCGCTCGGGCGCGTCGAGGCCGTGGGAAACAAACCTGCTCTCTATGAGATCAACGCCTCGGCTCAGATTCCGACGGAGGTGGTCTTCAACTTCCCGAACGAGTTTGTGCTGCGCAACGTCAAGACCGACTGGAAGACGAGCCCCGTCAACGGTTACATGTATCGCTACGTCTACAGCGCCCTCTTTCGCGGGGGAGCATCCGCCGCCCTCAACGCCGACGGCACGATCACACTCCACTCGGGCAGCGTCTATGTGACCTCGAAGTTCGAGCGCGACGACCCGCTCACCGGCGCCCAGGTCGGCGCCGGAGCGGAGCCGGGCATTCCCGAGCCGACGATCATGAGCATCTGGTGGTATCCGATTGTCGTCCATGGACCGATCCAGGTCGGCTCCGACGGCACCCACCTGATCGTTGAGGCGGGGGTCTCCGACGCGGCCGGTGCGGCCGTCACCCGCGTGTACCTGACCCGGCCCGTGGGGAACAGCAAGGTGCATGTGTCCGCTGGAAACCAAATGCTGGCCAAGCTGAAGAACGGCGAGCGTTACGCGGAGTTCGCCACCAACGATCCGCAGCCGGTGCCCAGTCCCGGCAACTTCCGCGACGTCGAGGCGAGGAAGAGCTTCGCGGTCCAGACCATGGGCCGTGCGAAGTACTGGTCAATGCGATACGACGACGGCAACTGAAGTCTTCTGAAGGGGGAACTGTCATGTTGATTCACGCTGGACGTGTTGGCCTCGCGACCTTGATTCTCGTGACGGGGTCGGCGATGGCTCCGATCCTGTCGCCATCGGACCCGCACGAACTTCGGGAGGCCGCGCATGACGCGCCCCGCGCCGAGGGCTCGATCCTGCTTCGACCGAGAGTGACGTACCGGACCGGCTCGGAGCTTGCCATCCGGGCAATCGACTCGGTCTGGAAGGTCGCCCCGGACGGGCAGCATTGGGCTCGGTACGTCTACAGCGCCACGTTCTCGGCAGACGCCGAGTTCACGGTGCGGGCCGATCGCACCATCGAGCTGCTCGCGGGGTCGGTCTACGTGGCGTCGCGCTTCGAGAGCGACCCACCGGTCGACGTCGGAGGCATCACGTCCGCTCTGGCCCCGCGGCGGCCGCCCCGTGGTGGTATCCCATCGTGGTCCGCGGTCCGGTCCAGATCGGCGTTGACGGGACGCACTTCGTCGTCGAGGCTGCCCAGAACAGCTCGGGGCAGCCGATCAGCCGCGTTTACCTCGCGGCGCCGCTGACCGGCAGCACGCTGCACGCCACAACCGAGCGAAACACTGCCACGGTGACTCTCAACTCGCTGGCGGGCGCCGAGGTCGTCGTCGAGTACCTCGACTCCAACCCAGTCATGGCGGTGCCCGAAACGGTCAAGGACAACGACGACCGGCTGGAGTTCATCCGCCGCTCGAAGGCGCGAGCCGCCCGATTCGGAGTTCGCCCGCCAGACGAAGGCTGATGCCTGCGCGCATCGGGGGACTCGCCCATGGGCGGGGCCGACCCTCCCGCGCGCGGCATCCGCCCACCGCCTGCTCTATCCTCGACCCGTGCTGCTGATTGCCGAGAGCTACGTCCATCGCCTCGATCCCTTCGTCCTGCGCTTCACCCAGGACTTCGGCATCCGCTGGTACGGCCTCGCCTATCTGACCGGCTTTCTGGTGGGGTGGCTGATCCTGCGCTGGATGTGCCAGACGGGCCGGGCGGCGCTTTCGACGTCGCAGCTCGAGAGCTACCTCACGGCGATGATCCTCGGCGTGCTGCTGGGCGGACGGGTGGGGCATGTCGTCTTCTACGAGCCCCATCTCCTCTACACATTCACCTCCTCCCCGCCCTGGTGGGAACTGCTGGCGCTGCACCACGGAGGCATGTCGAGTCACGGCGGAATTCTCGGGGTGGTGGTCGCGGCCATCTGGTTCGGACGGCGCCATCGGCTCGATGCCGTCCATCTCCTCGACCTGGTCGCCCTCGCCTGCCCGATCGGGCTCGGCTTGGGGCGCGTCGCCAACTTCATCAACGGCGAACTGTGGGGCCGGGCGCTTCCCGAATCGATGCGGGCCGCGCCGCCGTGGTGGAGCATCAAGTACCCCGAGGAGGTGCTCCTCGACTCGTTCGATCCCGCCAGGCTCGGCTCTATTGCACCGCTTGTCGATCCCACCCGCCCGCTCGCCGAGGCGACCTGGTCCGCGGTTGCGATCGGTCGCGAGGATGTCATCGCCAAGCTCACGCCGCTGCTGACGCCGCACTATCCATCGCAGCTCATGCAGGCGGCGACCGACGGCGTGATCCTGATGCTGGTGCTGTCGCTGGTGTGGTGGAAGCCGCGCAAGCCGGGAGCAATCGGCAGCGCGTTTCTCATCACCTACGGCGGGCTGCGCCTCGCCACCGAGCAGTTCCGCGAACCGGACGAGGGTGTGCTTTGGATCGGAGTGCTCACGCTGCCCATGCTGCTGAGCCTCCTGATGATCGTGAGCGGGATCGGCTACATCGCCGTCACCCAGCGGCGCGATGTGCCCCGTCTGGGCGGCTTGTGGAGGCGGGCGAGCGATTGACGAACACTCATCCGGGGCCGAGCAGCCGCTCCAGGGCGTCGCGTCGATAGGCGAAGATCCTCTCGACATCGCGGCGCACGATCAGCGGATGGGCAATTGCCGCGAACGGCGCTCGATAGTGCACGCGATCGCGCATGAGCGTGAAGGCCCCGTCACTCTCGAAGGTGTGCTCGTGATGCCAGAGCCGATAGGGGCCACGGATCTGCTCGTCGACGAATCGACGCGAGGGTTCCCACGCGGCGATCCGGGTGCGCCAGCGGATGGGAACGACCCGCCAGCGCAGTCGATAGTCGATGAGGGCCCCGACACCCATGGCAATTGGTCGCGGAGTCAAGACCGTGAACCGAAGCCACGGCGGCGTGATCGCTTCGAGATTGCGGGCATCGGCGAAGAAGGGGAAGATTTCTTCGGGGGTCCCGCGAAATCGCTGGGTGGACTCGAAGAGCGACGCGCCGCGCATGCGAGCGTCGGCTTCACTCGCTGCCCTCGCTTCACTCGCCGTCGGGGGCGCCGCGAGCGGTGATGCGCCAGTGAGGTCAAGCATGGCGACGAAGTTCGACCGACCCCGCGTGTCGGATTCCACCACTGCTCGGAAGTCCGCCGCTCCCGCCGCGGAGGTGCGGCCCTCATCCCATCAGGCTGGCCCGCTCCGCCTCGAGGAGCCGGGTGACGGTCAGGGCCTCTTCGAGCGTGGGAAGCCCGGCGCGATTGCCCGAGGCGACCGCGCGGACCGCCGCCGCCACCTCGGCGTCGTATCCACCGAGTGCCGGGATCTCGACCGGTTCGCTGCGATCACCGCGGTGAAGTGTGGTCGTCGGCGTGCGCGAGAGGTCGAACTCCGCGGTTGCGCCCTCGAAGCAGACCAGGTACTGCATTCGGAATCCGGCGCTTGGCGAGAGGCTCCAACCTCCCTCCGCACTGACATGGGCGGGGCCGTTGCGATACCGATAGAGCGTGGTCAGATGCGTCGAGGTCCCGGTGGTGTGCACGCTGTCGGGCGCGCCGAAGCACCAGGTGATGAAGTCCACGTCGTGGATGTGGAGATCGAAGAGGGCGCCGCCGCTTCGGCTCTCGTCGGCGTAGAACCCCGTCCATGACGGCGCGGAGCCCAGCCGTCGGAACGATGCGCTTCGCACCGGCCCGAATTCGCCGGTTTCGATTCGGGTCTTGAGCCAGGTCCACCCCGGCCAGAAGCGCATGCACATCGCCGGCATGCACAGTCGATCGCTGGCCCGCGCCGCCTTCAGCAGACGCTCGACATCCAGGCTCCGCACGGCCACCGGCTTCTCGACGACGACGTGCTTGCCGGCGGCAAGTGCGGCGATTGCCAGATCGACGTGGGTGTCGGTCCAGGTGCAGATGTGGACGAGGTCGACGTCGCTGTCGGCGAAGAGCTCCGCAGGGGTGCGGTGGCCGCGAACCAGCGCCGGATCAAAGAGCGGCTCGTCCGAACCTGGGATGGTGCCGGCCTTCGGACCGCCTCCCCGCAGGCGCTGCGGATCTCCGTCGCAGACCGCCGCGAGCCGGCAGGGGAGTCCGGCGCCCTCGGCGGCGCGGAGTGCGGCGATGTGGAGCCGCCCCATGAAGCCCAATCCGAGGACCCCGACACCGAGAGGAGAGCCGTGTGAAGCCATATCTCGGGAGCGTAACGCCGCCGCGAGCCGGCGGGCACCCGGAGGCGGCGAGGGATTTCACCGGGCGCAGGCTGGGCGGTTCACGCTTCGTGCATGGACGGGTACACGCTGTGCAGCGTGGTGCGTACCCGCGACACGCTCTGGACCTCGACAACGGGTCCCTACATCTTGGGCCTCACGGCGCGCCGGCGGCGCCCAGGCTTCGGGAGGATTCACTCATGCAGTCTCCATACGGACACCTTCGATTCATCGCGGCGGCCTGTCTTGCCGCATCGGCTCCTCTGCTTGTGAGCGGCACGGCCCTCAGTCAGGTCGCCGGCCAGGCTCGCCCCGCCGGTCACGCTCGCGCAGGCATGGACGCCGCCGCGCTCCTCGAGCACGGCACGCTCACCCGGCGCTACTTCAAGGAACTCGATACCCGTCCGGTCGATTTCACTCGTGTGGCGGTCATCGCCCGCGGCGAGAACGGCCTGCGGGCCCTCGACGAGCGGCGCGCCGAGATGGGTCTCGGGGCGGACTCGGTCACCCCCTTCACCCACGGCGACGTGCACTTCGTCGCGCTGCCCGCGGGGTTCCGCACCGCCGACGGTGTGGCCACCGCCCTCGATATCTTCCGCGGTGATCCGCGGCTGGCATTCGTCACGCCGGTGATGCTGGATCAGCACGGCGGAGCGATCATCCCGCTGCCCGAGATCTTCGTCGGCTTCGAAGAGGGCGTCTCCCTCCAACAGGCCCAGGCCATCGTCGCCCAGCTCGGAGTCGGTGAGATCACCGTCGTCGACCGTCAGCCCGGCAACATCCACCTCGTGACCCCGAAGGCCCGCGACGGCGTCTCGGCGATCGAGGCTGCGAGCGCTCTCTCTGCGCACCCGCTGGTTCGCTTCGCCGAGTGCGACGAGATTCTCCGCGCCTACGGCGAATTCGATCCCAACGATCCCGGCTTCGACGACTGCTGGTACCACTTCAACGACGGCGCCGGCTGGTGGGTCGCGGACATCGACGTGAACAGCCCCGAGGCGTGGGACGTCGAGACCGGGGCGTCGTCGATCATCGTCGCGATCCTCGACAACGGCGTGGAGCAGGACCACCCCGACATCAATCAGGTCACGCCGGGTGAAGACATGACCACCTTCGGCGGGTTCGGCTGGACCGGCGGCCCGATCTTCGAATACGACAACCATGGCACACCCGTCGCCGGACTCGTCTCAGCGATCATGAACAACGGTCTCGGCTCGGTCGGCGTCTGCCCAAGCTGCCGATCCATCTCGATCAAGATCGCCTACGACACCGACGCGGCGTGGGGCTGGACCACTCAGGGAAGCTGGGTTGCCGACGGCCTCTACGAAGCGATCAGTCGCAACGCCGACATCACCAACTCGAGCTTCATCATCGGAAGCTCCGCGACGCTCACCAACGCGTACAACGCCACCTCCCTGGTGCTGCTCCATTTCGGCGCGGCCGGCAACGGCGGCGGCGACAGTATCGGCGACCCCTCGCTCGACTATCCCTCGAGTCTCTCGAGCGTCCAGGCGGTCGCCGCGCTCGATCAGGACGGAACCCTCACGAGCTTCAGCAACTGGGGTGCAGGCCTCGACTTCGCCGCGCCCGGCACGGGGCTCTACACCACCGATCGGACCGGCGACGACGGCTACTCCAGCGGCAGCTACACCTACTTCGGCGGGACCTCCGGGGCGTCGCCCATTGCCGCGGGCGTCGCGGGACTGATCTGGTCGGCAAGCACCTCGCAGACTCCCGCCCAGGTCCTCGCACATCTGAAGGACTACGCCAAGAACCTCGGCGCCGCCGGCTACGACACGACCTACGGCTGGGGCATCCCCCGCGCCGATCAGGCGGTGCTTGAGATCTCCTTCGGCGACGAGTGTGGGGCGGCCGGCAACTGCTACGACGCCCACGCCACCGGCGGCTGCTCGAACGAGGAGTGCTGCTTCACAATCTGCGCCCAGGACGCCTACTGCTGCAACACCCAGTGGGACGGCATCTGCGTGAACGATGCCATCGCCCTCTGCACCACGTGCGGCGAGGCCTCCGCGGGAAGCTGCTTCTCGACCGGCAACGCCTCGTGCGACGATCTCACCTGCTGCGCCGACGTCTGCGAGGTCGACAGCTACTGCTGCAACAACCAGTGGGACGGCCTGTGCGTCAGCCGCGCCTGGGACATGTGCGTTCCCGAGAACGACACCTGCACCAACGCCCTCACCCTGTCCACCGGCGTGCCCTTCTTCTTCTCGACGGTCAACGCCACCAGCAGCGGTCCCGATCATGACGACTGCCAGTACTTCGGCAACGACTCGATCAACAACGACATCTGGTTCGAATGGACCGCGACCTGCAATGGCTGGATGACCGTGAGCACCTGCGGCACGGTCGACTTCGACAGCAAGATCGCGATCTATGGACCGGGCATTCTGGGCTCGCTCTGCCCGGGCCCCACCCTCTTCTCGGCACAGCTTCTCGGTTGTGCCGACGACACCGACGACTGCGACGGCAACAGCACCGAGCTCTCGGTCGCAGTCTACTCCGGCACGAAGTACCGCATCCGTCTCGGCGGCTACAACACCGCCGACGGCGAGGGCACGATCCTGGTGACCTGCGGCATTCCCAACGACACCTGCAGCACGGCGATGGAGATCTTCGACGGTCTGACCAACTTCTCGACGGTCGGCGCCGCCAGCGAGGGCCTCAATGTGATCAACTGCGACGGGGCCGGCAGTTCGACGATCAATCGCGACATCTGGTTCGTCTATAAGGCGACCTGCAGCGGCGCGCTGACAGTCAGCACCTGCAACGACGCCGACTACGACACCAAGATCGCCGTCTACGGAGCCAACTTCATCACCGGATCGACCTGCCCAAGCGCCGGTCCGTTCGGCGGGTATCTCGCCGGATGCAATGACGACAGCCCGTCCTGCAGCGACAGCACCTCGCATCTGGAGGTGTCGGTGACTGCGGGCAAGACCTATCGGATCCGCGTGGGTGGCTACAGCAACTTCTCGGGTCACGGCACGCTGCTCGTGCAGTGCTCGCTGCCCTGCCCCGGAAACCTCAACGGCGACGGCGCCGTGGATGGCGCCGACCTCGGCGACCTTCTCACCCAGTGGGGAGGTGACGGCAGCGCCGACTTCGACAACAACAACATCGTCGACGGTGCCGATCTCGGGTTCCTCCTCAGCAACTGGGGACCCTGCGACTGAGCCGGCCTGAATCGCCATGCGTCGCGCCCTCCACGTGGGATGACGTCTGACCGCAACTGCGCGGGGCTTTCGGGCCCCGCGCGGTTGTTTTGCGCGCCCCACGCGCCCAGTGCGTGAATCCGCGCCAGTATCCTGCCGGGCATGACCTCCGCATCGTCCTCCGACACGTCATCGGCCAATGGGCCGATCACGGTCACGCCCGAACCGCATCTCCCCGAACGGCTCCCGGTGGCCGTCTACGCCGACAGCGCCGCCGCCAGCGCCGCCGCGGCTCAGGAGATCGCCCGACTCATCCGCGAGCGCGCCTTTCAAGGGCGCCGCGCCGTGCTCGGGCTGGCCACCGGCTCGACGCCGCAGGGTGTCTACGAGGCGCTGATCCGGCTGCACCGTGACCAAGGGCTCTCGTTTCGAAACGTGACCACGTTCAATCTCGACGAGTACTGGCCGATGCGGCCGGATGCCCTCCAGAGCTACCGCCGCTTCATGCAGGAGCATCTCTTCGATCTGGTCGACATCGATCCGGCCGAGACCCATGTGCCCGATGGAGCGATGCCGCGCGAGTCCGTCGCGGCATCGGTGGCGGCCTACGACGCAGCGATTGCCCGTGCCGGCGGCATCGACATCCAGCTCCTCGGCATCGGCCGCACCGGCCACGTCGGGTTCAACGAACCCGGATCATCGCGGGAGAGCCGCACCCGACTCATCACCCTCGACCGGGTCACTCGCATGGACGCGGCCAGCGACTTCTTCGGCGAACGCCATGTGCCGCGACAGGCGATCACCATGGGTGTGGGCACCATCCTCGAAGCTCGGCAGATCCTGCTGCTGGCCTTCGGCGAGCACAAGGCCGCGGTGGTGAGACGGGCGGTCGAGGGAGAAGTGACCGCGCTTGTGGCGGCGAGCTTCCTCCAGAAGCATCCCGCGGCGAAGTTCCTTCTCGATCCGGCCTCGGCGGCGGAGCTCACTCGCTTCAAGACCCCGTGGCTTCTCGGATCGATCCATCAGTTCGGCCTGGAGTGGAACGAGTTCACCACGCGTCGAGCAGTGATCTGGCTGGCCACGACCGTCAGGAAGCCGATCCTCAAGCTCACCGACGAGGATTACAACGAGCATCACCTTCAGGAACTCGTCGCCGGTCGCGGCGGGTCGTACGAGATCAATCTCGAGGTCTTCCGCGCCCTGCAGCGCACGATCACCGGATGGCCGGGCGGCCGTGCCCCCGCCGCGGCCCCGGACAGCAATCGCGATCGCAACGCCGCGCCCGCGCCGGGCGACCCGTTTCCCAAGCGCATCGTCGTCTTCAGCCCGCACCCCGACGACGATGTGATCTCGATGGGCGGCACGCTGATCCGACTCTGTGAACACGGCCACGAGGTGCACGTCGCCTACCAGACCAGCGGCAACATCGCGGTGTGGGACGAGACCGCCCTGCGCCACGTCGACTTCGTGCAGGAGTTCGCCGACGCATTCCCAGAGCTCGGGAGCGAGTTCGCGCAGCATCTCGAGGACACGATCGAGCATTTCGTGGCCGAGAAGTCGCCGGGACAGGTCGACAGCGTCGAGCTGCAACGGGTGAAGACGCTCATCCGCCGCACCGAAGCCCGGGCCGCGGCCCGCTACTCGGGCGTCGACCTCGGGCGCATCCACTTCCTCGACCTGCCCTTCTACGAGACCGGCCGGGTGCGCAAGAAGCCAATCGGTCTCGCCGACGTCCGCATCATCCGCAGCCTGCTCGAGCAGGTTCGGCCGCAGCAGATCTACGCCGCCGGCGATCTCTCCGATCCGCACGGCACGCACCGAGTCTGCCTGCGGGCGATCTTCGAGGCGGTTGCCGAACTGCGGCGCGAGCCGACGCAGGAGTGGATCCGGCAGTGCACGCTCTGGCTCTATCGCGGAGCGTGGCAGGAGTGGGGCCCCGAGGAGATCGAGATGGCCGTGCCGCTCTCGCCGGACGAAGTGGCCCGCAAGCGCTCCGCAATCTTCAAGCACGAGAGTCAGAAGGACACGGCGCTCTTCCCGGGTCCCAGCGACGCCCGCGAGTTCTGGCAGCGGGCCGAGGATCGCAACCGCGCCACCGCTCGCCTCTACGACGCCCTCGGACTCGCCGAGTACGAAGCGATCGAGGGATTCGTGCGCTGGCGTGGATGAGGAAGTCGCATCCGCACCGACGGTCGCCTTCGCAGCGTCAGTTGATGACCGCACCTTCGTTCAGGACGCATCCGAGCTTCGGATGCGTCCTTTCCATTGGGGGGAGCTGATACCCTCCGTTCCCACGGAGGATCTCGTGCGCTTCATGCATTCGACTCGGTTCATCTCTGCCGCCCTGCTCGGGGCTGCGGCGGCCCTCTTCGCACTCGGCTCGCAGGCGGCGCCTCTCCACGCGGCTCCACCTGCACGGGGTGCCGAGGTTCAGGTCCCGGCCCCTCCGCGCGATCCTGCGGAACGCGGCGCTCGGGCCAACTGGTTCGTCGGCACCTGGAGCGGCGAGATACGCATGCCGGGACAGGGGCTTGCGGTGTCGATTGCGCTCGACGCAGCAGCACCCGGCCCCGACGCCGAACCGCGTCTGCGCGGCACGATCGACATTCCGTCGCAGTCCCTGCGCGGAGCGCCGCTCGAGGTGGTGCTCGAGCTTGGGACCGCGCCCGAGCCGGATCGCGTTCGAATGGTCATCAAGGGCCTGCCCGGCAATCCCACGTTTCGCGGCGCCCGCCGCGACGCTGCGGCCGGGACGGACGGCGGCGAGACAATCGAAGGACAGTTCGAGCAGAGTGCGTATCGACTGCCCTTCTCGCTCAAGCGCGGAGCGCTGGCGAAGAGGGTGCGCCCGCAGGATCCCGCGCCGCCCTTTCCCTACACCGAAGTCGAACTCACCGCGGCCCACGGCGAAGGCGATGGCGCCGTCTCGCTCTCGGGCACACTCACGGTTCCCGCAGGCGCAGGACCGTTCCCCTGCGCCATCCTCGTCAGCGGAAGCGGCCAGCAGAACCGTGACGAGGAGCTCTTCGATCATCGACCCTTCCTGGTGATCGCCGACCATCTCACCCGCGCCGGCATCGCCGTGCTGCGCTACGACGACCGCGGTGTGGGCGCGTCGACCGGGCCGCTTCAAACCGCCACCAGCGTCGACTTCGCCGTCGATAGCGAAGCATGGATCTCCGTCCTGAAGGCGCGTCCCGAGATCGGGCCAATCGGCATCATCGGCCACAGCGAGGGTGGACTGATCGCTCCGCTCGTGGCGGCGCGGAACGCCGATGTCGCGTTCATCGTCCTCCTTGCAGGACCCGGTGTGCCCGGAAGCAAGCTCCTCGCCGCCCAGCAGAGGGCGCTCGCCGAATCGGGCCAGACGCCTCCCGAGGTCGCCATGCGGCTCGAGGCGACCTCGCTCGAGCTGTATGAAGCGGTGGCGGCCGCCCCACTCGACGAACCGCTCCCCGACCACGTCGCCACCAAGCTCGCCGCGCTGATTGCGGTGCAGCGCGGCACGCCCCCGCCGCCACCCGATGCCGAGGGAAACCCCACCGTGATCACCAGGGAGGTGGCGGATGCCCTGCGACAGCTCTCGGTGCCGTGGATGCGACTCTTCCTCTCACACGATCCGAGTGGCCCGCTCCGCGCGGTGCGAGTGCCGATTCTCGCTCTCAACGGCACCCGCGACGTGCAGGTTGTTGCCGAACAGAATCTGCCGGCAATCGAAGCAGTGCTGAAGGAGAGCGGTCATCCCGACTTCTCCGTGCGACGATTCGAGGGGCTCAACCATCTCTTCCAACCTTCGGTCTCGGGCGGTGTGATCGAGTACGCCCAGATCGAGACGACGGTCGATCCCGCAGTGCTCGAGGCCATGCGGGCGTGGATCGCCGAGCGATTCGTCCGGACGGCGCCCGCCGCGGCCAGGCCCTGAGTCGATCACCTTCCCGTACCCCGCAGGGCGGTGGGGTCGCGCGTCCACTTCGGACGACTCAGGGCACGCAGGGCGATGCGCTTCCGCCGATTTGGTCATGCGCCCGCCGGGCTGCCACCGCTCTGAAGGAGGGCTATACCGGAGGGGCCTCTGGACTGTCGGACTCAGGGGCCGGGACGCTCTTCGCGCATTCACGCTTCTCAGGAGTCGAATGACGACACCTCGCGCCTGCCGCACTCCGGCCATGGTTCTGGCTGCAAGTCTGCCGCTCATCGCTGTTCCCTCCGCCGTCGCAGACATCAAGAGCTGGAACGTCGGCGACGGCTTCTGGAACACGCCGGTCAACTGGTCGCCCATCGGCGCCTTCGGAAATCAGCCGGTGAGCTTCGTGCCGGGCAAGGCGTACGTGTGGAGCGTCGGGTACCCCGCGAATGGCGTCGTCATCAAGGTCGCGGACATCGTCTCCTGCCCGGCCGACTTCGACGGCGACGGCAAGGTGGACGGCGCCGACCTGGGCATCCTGCGTTGCGAGTGGGGCGTGTGCGGGGGCTGCCTCGCCGACATCACGCTTGACGGCGTCGTGGACGGCGCGGATCTCGGCTACCTGCTGTCGAACTGGGGACCATGCCTGTCGGGGTGGCTTGGAGTGCTGGCGGGCCTCGTTGCCCCTAATTCCAAGGAATATGTGCGGCGAATGGTCGCCATAATCACCGCTCAAAGCACGGTGAGTATGGCGTATGTCCACGAACTCCCAGGCTGGCCCAGGCTCTCGTGGGACGAGGGTTCGCTCGCGCGGGCTCTCGCGGCGGTCCGACACCGTCAGGGAAGACTGCTCGGCAGAATGGAATCGCCGGGGTTCGAGCCAACGCGAGAGGCCAGCCTGGCGGTCCTGGCGGAGGACGTCGTCACGACTTCGGCGATCGGGGGGGAGATCATCAATCCCGACGACGCTCGTTCGTCGATCGCCCGACAACTCGGCCTCGAGGTCGCAGGCATCGCGCCGTCGACTCGCGACGCGGACGGAATGGTCGAGGTATTGCTCGACGCCACCCTGAACTTCGAAGCACCCCTCACGGCGGAACGGCTCTTCGGCTGGCATGCCGCGCTCTTCCCGAATGGTCGCAGCGGACTGCGACACATCGCCGTCGCCGCGTGGCGTCCGCCGAAGGCGGGTCCGATGCGAGTGGTCTGGGGCCCGATCGGCCGCGAGAAGGAGCACTTCGAGGCGCCGGATGCTCACCGACTCGACTCCGAGATCGCGACGTTTCTCGACTGGTTCAACCGGCCGGCGTCGATCGATCCGGTCATGAAGGCCGGCGTGGCCCACTTCTGGTTCGTCACCGTCCATCCCTTCGAGGACGGCAACGGTCGCATCGCCCGGGCGCTCGCCGATATCGCCATGACTCGAGCCGACGGCAGGGCGGATCGCTGCTACAGCATGTCGTCGCAGATCGCAGCAGACCGCAAGGAGTACTACCTTCGCCTGGAATCGGCGCAGCGCGGCAGCCTCGATGTGACCCCGTGGCTGGTGTGGTTTCTCGACTGTCTCGACCGCTCGCTCGATGCTGCGGAGCGTTCGCTCGCCGAGGTGTTCCGGCGTTCCCGTATCTGGGAGCAGATCAACCGCCAGCCGATCAATGCTCGACAGCGCATCGTGCGCACCCGACTGCTGGGACCATTCGAAGGTTTCCTGACCACGTCGAAGTACGCCGCCCTCGCCAAATGCAGCACCGACGCAGCCCTCCGTGACATCACCGAATTGCTCGCCCGCCGCGTTCTCATTCGCAACGACTCCCGCGGGCGGAGCACGAGCTATCGACTGGCCGAACCCCGGGAAGACGACTCGCCCTGATGGCATGATCTCGCTGTGGTGTTACGCTCTGCCGGTCAAGATCTGAACCCATTCCGCCACACTGCCGGAGCTCCGTTGCTCACGCCGTCGGCTCACTCTCACCACCTTCTGGAACGCACTTTCATGCGCGTCCTCATCCTCACCGCCGCCCTGTTGACGACATCGATTGCACTCCCGCTCACGATGGTCGGCTGCGAATCGACCTCCAGCGTCGGGTCGCTTGCCAACCTGAATCCCTCCGAGCTCATGTCGGGCTACACCTCGAAGCTCGGCGACCTTGGGGGCCTGCTCTCGGGCGTGAAGGATTCGCAGGGCGCCGCCACCGCCCTGCCCAAGGCCAAGGACCTCGTCACCGGCCTCGGCTCGTATGCGGAGCAGCTCAACGCCCTCCCGGCGGGACAGGTCGACTCGCTGATGAAGCAGTACGGCACGCAGCTCGATCCGGCGATGGTCAAGGTCGACGAGCAGATCGCTCGTCTCGCCAACCAGCCCACCTACGGCTCGGCACTCAGCTCGGCGCTCAAGTCGATTCCGAAGCTCGGCGCGTGAGTGACTCGTCGCCGAACCGAATCGCACGCTGAACTGCGGCAGAACACGACGGGCCCCGCCAGACGACTGGCGGGGCCTGTTTCGTTCACGCCCGCTCACCCAATCACGCTCAGCTCCAGTTGCTCAGCAGGATTCCGAGATCCGCGCCGTCGACCTGGAGGTCGCAGTTGAGGTCTCCGAGACACTCGAGGTTGGGCGGCACGCACGGGCCCCAGTTGGCAAGAAGCGCCCCCAGGTCGAACCCGTCGACGATGCCGTCGTCGTCGAGGTCGCCGGGCTCGTTGCCGCTGAACTCGTAAAGATCGATGAGAGTCAAAGGACCAATCGGAGCGCCGCCGACGGCGCTGATGGTCGTCCCGGGCGCGTTGGCGCGAAACCGGACCACATCGTCGCCGTCGCCGTCGAGCGAGACGAAGAAGAGCTCGGCCACCACCGCATCGCTGATCGTGGGCGATTGCAGGAGCGGCTGGTTGACTCCCGCCGCCAGATCCAGTTCACCCAGCGGCCCGGCGATTGGGATGATCGGCAGTCCGAACGGCGCCGACGGATAGTTGCCGGTCAGGTACGCCACCTTCGCGGTGTCGTATTCGAGGAAGGCCTGGAACCCTGCTGCGGGTGTGCCCGGAGGGATGTCCGACATTTCGACCAGAACCCGGAAGATGTCGCCCGGGGCAAGACAGACGATCCCGTCGGGGAAGGCGAGCTCGAGGGTGGTGCCTCCGCCACGCGCCTCGGTCGACCCGCAGAGCGTGACGACCGACGCGGTGAGCGCGAAGGCGAGTGAACGATCGACGAATGAAGTGAACCGCATGAATCGAATCCTCTCCCACGATGTGATGAACGTTCAGCATGGGGCGACCAGCACCCCGCACTCCTGACCAATCCTGCAACCAGCAAGGCCCCGGCGCGGGCTTTCGCCCGCGCCGGAGCAAGGAGACCCCGAAAGACAGAGTCTCACCGCGTGGAACTCACTGACCAGCCATGAACAGGGCGACGTCCGTGGTGTCGACCCAGCCATCCGAATTCAGATCAGCCTTGTCGTAGTTGGGGTAGCCCATGCGACGAAGGTCAGAGACTCGGACCCGACGCAGCGGCTGCGCCTGCGCCCCACCGGCCAGGGGCATCGGGCAGCATCCGGCAGCGTCGAACTCGAAGAACGAAACCTGGATGAAGGAGAAGTCGATCACGTCGACATCTCCGTCGCCGTTGAAGTCGGCGTTGAAGCCGACATGGCCGCAGAGCGTGTTGGCGCCCGGCGACGTGTTGTACTGACCGACATAGGCACCGAAGTCGAGGATGTCGATGAAGGTGTCGCCGTTGGCGTTTCCGCCGATCAGAGAACTGCCCGGATTGACGAGGCTCACCTTGAGGAACGACGTCTCGTACCCGCCGCCACTCTCGGAGACCGACGAGGTCGACCGCAGGGTGTGCTTCGAATCGCGAGCGGTGATGCAGGTGTAGCCGCTCGCCGAGCAGGGCACTTCGATCGTGCCGACGCCGATCCCGTTGTTGAACACGAGCTCGGCCGTGACGATCGTGCCGCAGTCGAGATCGAACTCGATGCAACGGGTGAACGGTCCCGGATCGATCCCGCCGAAGAGCTCCACTTCCACCGCGAGCGGCGTGAACGCGAGCACCGTGACGGTCTGAACGAGGCTCGTCGAGTTGCCGCACTCGTCGGTGGCGGTCCAGGTGATGGTCGTCACGCCGGCGGGGTACGGATCAGTCAGGGCCATCGCATCGCTGCGCACGCCGACGACCGTCGGCGCGGGATCGCAGTTGTCGCTGGCGCTGGGCGCGCCCACGACGGTCAGGTTGTCCCAGTGGATGTCGTAGGTGACACCGGCGACATTGTTGTGACCCTGAAGGATGGTGTTGCCGATCTGCACCGATCCGTTGGAAGGGAGGGTCAGTGTCAGGTCGCCGACCGTATAGACCACGTCGGTGCCGATGAGTTCGAACTCGAGGGTCTGCCACGCGTCGTATGCGAAGCCGCTGGGGAGCCCGAGATCGTTCCAGCCGCCGCCGTTCCACGCCCGGAAGCGGGGCAGGCCCGAACCATCCAGCGTGCTGGTGAACTCGATGATGGGGAAGAACGAGATCGCATTTCCGCTGTTCAACGCCGTGCCCCAGAAGCCGGCCATGCGACGACCAGTGGATGCCCAGCCCGCGGGGACGTAGAGCTCAATCGACATCGCCGTGGCCCCCGGGGTGTCGTACTTCCGACCCTGGGTGTTGTAGAAGGCGCCGTTGAAGCCGCCCGGCCGGCACGGTTCGCAGTCGGCGGCGTTGATTGAGTGCTTGAGCCGGTCGTCGCCGTCGAAATAGGCGTTGGTGAAGCCGAACGGCGCGTAGCGGTCGGTGTACCAGACGCCGGGCGCCTGGGCCGGTGCGATCACGACCGGATCGGTGAACTCCTCGATCTGGGCGTTGACGTCGATGTCCGCCGAGCATTCGCCGGGATCGGAATAGACGGTGATGTCCGCCGGAATGGAGAGCAGCGGATCGGTGGTGTCGGCGACGGTGATGGTCTGGTCGCCAGTGCTCTCGTTGCCGCAGTCATCGCTGGCCGTCCACGTGCGGGTGATCGTGTACGAGGCAGCGCAGGCGCCGGGCGTGATCACATCGACGTAACTGATGTCCGGGGCACCGTCGCAAATGTCGGGCGCCGTTGCGGTCCCGGTGTTGGCCGGGAGCGTCGAGTCGTCGCACTCGATCGGGATGTTCGCGGGAACGACCAGAGCCGGGGCGACCGAGTCGAAGGTGACCGTGGCAAGATCGGTCAGGTCGGGATAGATCGCCGTCGAGAACTCGTCGGTCACCGTGGTCGGAAGGAAGGGCGTCGTGCTGAAGGAGACGGCGTCAGCAATGCTGCAGGCGAGGTCGTCAAGCACCTGGAAGGTGATGACTGCCATGGTGGCATCGCCGGTCGTTCCCGGATCAGGAGAGTCGACACCGACTGCGTACTGCAGGAATCCCGGCGTCTGGAACTCGAAGATCTCGAGCTCGAAGGGCTCGCCGGGGGCCGGCGTGGCGCTCACGAACTGGAGGACTGTGTCGTCGTATTCGAGGAAGAACTGGCCGCCGACGATCTCGTCGGAGGCATTGCCGGTGAGTTCGACGGTCACCGTCACCAGCTCGCCGACACCACCGGTGTAGCAGGACTGGTCGGCGACCAGTTCAAGAGTCTGGAGCGGGAAGTCCTCGAGATTGACCGTGGCCACCGAGCCATCCATGAGCTCGATGCGGATGCCGTCGATCCGCCCGGCGAACCCCGTCGCCCACGCCGTGCCAAGACCGAGGTTGAAGAAGGAGATCTCCTGTCCGCCAATTGGCGCAAAGGCGCCGTTGAGATTCCACGCCGCAATGGGATAGGTCAGGAGCTGGAACGCGTCAAGGAACGGATCGGTGTAGCCGCCGAAGTAGTTGCCGGTGGAGTCGTAGAAGCGCAGGCGATTGTCAGGGCCTGAGTCAGTCACCCACTGATTCCACGTGTTGACTGGGGCGTTGAGACTGCCTGAGAAGTACGGCTCGGAGTTGATCCGATGGCCGTACCAGGCCGCACCGCTGGGATCGCCCGCGTAGTTGTCGGTGTAGAACTGAAAGAACCAGTCGACCGAACCCTCGAGTCCAGCCTTCTTGGTGAAGTAGCTGACGCTGGCGAGCTCCGAGACGAGGATGTCGTTTCGCCCGAAGAGAGCCATCGGGTCGAGAATGATGCTGGTGAAGTTCGGCGATCCGGTCACGTTCGCCTGCCACGAACCGGAGCTGAAGCCCGCAGCGGAATCGGCGGCGACGCCAAGCGGGGCCTTGCCCTGAAGGCCCGGATAGTTCGGGTAGTAGGTGAGGTTCGTGGTCGTCGCCCCTGCCCAGAGCGGGGCGGAGAGCGCGAGCGCGGAACCGGCCGCCGCCAGAATCGCTGCGCTTCGGGATCGACCTGAAGTGAACCGTGCGTCCATCCACTGTCTCATGTGTCTCATGTGTCTCATGTGTCTCATCGACTGACTCCTTGGATTGAAACGATTCGGACCAGGAATTCTCGATTGCATCGCGGCGTCGGATGACCGCCCCCGCGGCGCACGGCACAACAGCCGTGACGCATCGACGGTTCATCGGTGAATGCCGAATCGAGCTTCCGTGCCCCGTGCACACCAACCGCGCGCCCGTCAGCACTGACCGCCGCGCTCCGAACTCAGGTGGCGCCCCGTTCAGGCGTTGTGCCTGACGCCACTGCACTCCCTCCTCGGATCAATCCGCACGCTGGCGCGCGGCACGACAGATCGCGTTTGAGAATCGACTCCCCCGCCCCAAACCGGCCTCAAACCGGCCCCAACTGGCCCCAACTGGGGGCCCAGCCTTCAGAGCGAGCACCACCTCCCACCGCACAGCACGCCGGAGGTCAACTCCACGCGCTGAGCAGCAACCCCAGATCGGCGCCGTCCACGACGCCACTGGCATCCAGATCCGCATCCTCGTCCGCTGAACCCCATGCGGCGAGCAGAAGCCCAAGGTCCGCACCGTCGACGACACCGTCGCAGTCGAGGTCGGCGAAGACTCCTGAGCAGTTGACTTCAATGACACAGCCGAGCAGCGACCCGGTGAGAATGAGGCCGGGCACGACGCCCGAGATCACCTTGGTCTGTCCGCCGGCAGCAATCGGTTCGACCACCGAGATCCGCCCCGGCGCCAGTGCTTCGAAGCGCAGCGTCGTCAGCAGCGTTCCACGGGAGCCGGCGAAGGTGGTCGAACCCAGTTGCGCAAGGGCGAGATAGGTCCCGTCGCCATCCTGCGGGGGAACCGACTCGTTGTATCCGGCGGGGTCATTCGCTGGAAAACTCGACACAAGAAGCGGAATCGCACCCACATTGGTCAGGCCCGCGAGCTTGACGATGCGCGGATCCCACTCGAACACGATCTGCGCGACAGAAAAGGCCACGGGCTCGCGGTCGGTGAAGAGATAGACCCCGACCGAGGCGATCTCACCAACCTCGATCGCCTGGATCGGTGGATGGAACTCGACGCTGATCAGTGGAAGGCCGGCGAGGCCATCCGCGGCCAGGCAGCCAATCGCCACACCAATCACCGGCCCGAGCGCGACCCGCGCGCTCCAAGGGACCTGCTTCCTACCGCAATTGTGCGCTCCCCCTCGATCCACCCGGTTCCCCCATTCCACTCGTCCGGCCGACCCCGATCAAGGTCGATCAAGGTCGATCAAGGTCGATCGAAGTCAATCAAAGCCGATCGAAGTCAATCAAAGCCGATCGACCTGCGCCCGTCGCGGCAGCTCTGCGACACGAACCGCGTCCAGCAGCACTTCGCCCACACTCCCACACCTGACGATCGCGAATCAAAACAGACGAGCTGGCGACCCTACCAGTCCGCGACGGCGCGAGCAAGGGCGGAGCGTTCGAACTGCATGAATCTCGCGGCAAAGACTCCACAGACTGCCATCAGGCCGTCACTCCGTTCGATTCGTCGAGATCTCGCCTGTGAATTTGGGCGAATTGCAGTTTGATTGGCGGGTGCGCCTCGATCGGTCGAAGCGCGGGCCACGAGATGCCGCGGCGCATCGTTCGCTGCGGCCAACGCCGCGGCCGTGTTCCGAATCCCGCGCTGCGTGACTCCGAGCCCGCCGCGTACCGCAGTGCACGCCACACTGCCCGACTGCGTCTCCGCTCATCGGAACTTCAAGTGGCCCCGGTGGGACTCGAACCCACACGCCCGGTGAAGGGCCGCGGATTTTAAGTCCGCTGCGTCTGCCAGTTTCGCCACGGGGCCAAATCGCTGACTTGATGGAGGATATGGCGATGCTGCAGGCGATCAGGGGAAGGACTACACGCAGGGGGGCGGCTTCCTCCGCATTCACGAGCCGAGCTTTTCGGTCGTCGTCAGCTTGTTCCCAAGATTGGGCGAGAACACACGTGGCCCGTCGTCGGATTGATCCAGTCGGTGGCCGACGGGACGCGGGGTAGGTCGTCGGCGTGACTTCGTGAACTGGGCACCTCTCGCAACCGGCTCTTTCAAGGGGGTATGCTCAACCGGCAGTCAGTGCGCCGGGAGTCTTACGTTGCTGCAGCGCCTCCACCTTCTCAACAACATCGGGCAGTTTCACCTGCACACCGGCGGCCCGTCGACGGACTTCGGGAGGCTCACGCTCATTTACGCAGAAAATGGTCGCGGGAAGACCACCGTTTCGTCCATTCTGCGATCGCTCGGAGGCAATCTTCCGACGGTTGTTCAGGAGAGGAAGCGGCTCGGGGGATCGGGCGACCCCAAAGTCGTCATCCTCCTACCGGGGGAGTCTCCGTGCGTCTTTGAAGCCGGGGCATGGGAGGGCACGCCGCCACCGATTCTCGTTTTTGATGATTTCTTCGTCGAAGCGAATGTGTACTCGGGTCTTTCCGTCAGCCCGTCACAACGGCAAAGCCTCCACGAGGTGGTAGTTGGTGCGCAGGGGGTGACGTTGGCCCGAGCGGTCGATGATTTGACCACAGAGATCCGGCAGATCACCGACCGGGTCACGGCCGCGTCCGGAGAGGTTCTGGGGCATGTGCCAGGCGCAATGGCCGTGGATACATTTCTAACGCTTCCACAAGACCCAACTGTGGATGCTTCGATCACCACTTCAACGCAACGCATCGAAGCCGTGCGACTGTCAGCCCTGGTTCGACAGACTGGCCTCTTTGACCAGGTAGCAATTGCAACGCTGGATCCGGAATCACTCCGGGAACTTCTCTCGCGGTCGATGCCCGATCTCGATGCGGAAGCAGCAAACCGGGTACGAGCCCACATTGCTGGCGTTGGACCTCAAGCAGAAGGGTGGATTGCGTCAGGCCTTGAGCGAGCGGCACTACCCGCATTGACGGAGCACAACTCGTGCCCCCTCTGTGCTCAAGACCTTGTCGGATCGCCCATATTTGCCCACTTCCGTACGTACTTCAGCGAGGGATACTCGGAGCTCAAGAGGGCAATCGACGATGCTCTGTCACTCGTGGAGACTCAAGTCGGCGATGGGACGCTACTCCGCCTGCAAAATGCGTGTCGCACGGCGGAACAACGGCGCGATTTTTGGATTCGGTTGACCAACGTCCCCGCCGCGGCATTGCCTCTCGATTCTTTCATGGCTGCCGTAAGAACTGCCAGAGAGTCAGTCCTGACTGTACTCCGTGCGAAGCAATCATCGCCCCTTGACGCAGTAACTCTCCCAGAAGCTGTTGCGACCGCAATCGCTACGTACAACGCCGCAGGTCGAGATCTTGTCCCTGCGATTGAAGCTCTTCTCGCTTGCAATCCGGCGATCGAGGAGGTGAAGCGTGGCATCGGTATGGATTCCGAGCAGGTCCTCACCGAGCAACTCAATCGACAACTCGCGACCAAAGCACGGTTCACTGCCGAAGCCATCGCTGCCTGTGCCGCATTGACTCATGAGCGTGCTACCAAGACCGCAGCAGAAGTGCGAAAGGAAGCAGCCCGCACAGCCCTCGATCAGTACCGCGCCAACGTGTTTCCCCGATACACCGACGCCATCAACCAAATTCTTGCCGCGTTCAATGCGGGCTTTCAAATCCAACTTCAGGCAGAGAACCCTGGAGGGCGTCCGAGCACTGCCTACCACGTGCTCGTCAACAACGCACAGGTGCCGCTGAATCCCCCCACCGGACGACCTCCGGGGCCGACCTTTCGGACAGTGCTCAGCGCTGGGGACCGTTCATCGCTTGCGCTCGCGTTTTTCTTCGCGTCGCTGGAGACCCATCCGCAACTCGCCAGCGCGGTTGTCGTGATTGATGATCCGGTATCGAGCCTTGATGATTTTCGATCCAGCACGACGGTCACCAAGATCAAGTCCCTCTTGGATCAATCCGCACAGGTTGTCGTGCTGTGCCATTCCAAGGCATTTCTTTGCCAGTTGTGGGAGGACGACCAGATTCGCCCTCGCATCGTGCCGCTCAAGATAGAACGCGACAACCCGGGCTCTCGGATCGAGGGCTGGGACATCCAGGCCGAGTGGTTTACCGAGCATGATCGCAGACAGGACCTCATGCAGGCGTTTCTGGACGCAGGTGTCAATGTCGACAACCGCAAGGTTGCCGAGAGCATTCGTCCCCACTTGGAGTCGTTCTGTCGTGTGGCGTTCCCCGAGGTAGCGAAGCCGGGCAAACTCTTGGGACTGACGGTGAACGAGCTTCAGCAACGTGCCGGACGAGCAAATGCTCTGCTTAATCGTGCCGCGTGCGATGAACTCGATGAGCTGAAGGACTACGGCAATAAGTTCCATCACGACGGGTCGCCTGCGTGGCGGCAGCCAGCGGTCAACGATCAGGAGCTTCAGGGCTTCGTGAGGCGAACGCTCAGGTTCATACGGGGAAGGTGAGTGACGGAGAGACGGAAACGTCAACACTCACACTCCGATGCGGATTGCGACAGCCCGGCTCACCCCGCCGGTCGCGACTTCCACGCCTTGAGCACCTCGGCCTCGCGATCACGAGTCATTCCGGCGGGGCGCAGGCGACCCTTCTGCTCGGGCTTGAGGCCGTCGATCCAGGTGTAGATTCCCCGGATCGTCTCGTCGAGCGAACGGAAGCGGAGTCCGGCGGCGACGGCCTTGTCGATGTTCCACTGATGGAACCCCGCGGCTTCGCCCTGCGGCGGAATCCAGATCGGCAGGTCGCCGCCCGCCGAAACGCCCAGGCTCTGGAGGAAGTCGGCGGGCACCCACGTGACCGTGGCATCCACCAATGTGCTCTCGCTCGACCCCGTGCCCGCGGTCTCCTTGGCGACGCGGATGCTCTCGCTGATCACCTCGCCCATCGTGCTCGGCGGCTTGGGTCCGGTGGCGCTGAAGAGGCCGACCACCTTCTTCTCGGCGCAGAGCACGATCCACTCGGCGAGGTCGCGCACGTCGATCCACTGCACCGGGTCCTGCGGCGTGCCGGGGCCGAGCATCTCGCCTCCGAGCCGGGCCCGGAGCGGCCAGTAGCTGAATCGCCCGGTCCAGTCGCCGGGGCCGACGATGAAGCCTGGTCGGATGTTGGTGACGCGTCCCGGCATCGCCGCCTCGGCCGCCTGCTCGCCGAGGGCCTTCAGTCCGCCGTAGTTGGTGAAGCCCTCACCCATGGTCTCGACGGTGGGATCGTCGAGCGTGGCCACAGGGAAGCTCTCGTTCGAGTTCGCCGGCGCGCCCTCCTTGAAGGCGCTGATGCTCGAGATGTAGATGTACTGGCCGACCTTGCCCGCGAGCAGTTCGGCCGACGCCTTCACGTGCCGCGGGTAGTAGCCGCTGTTGTCGACGACCACGTCCCACTCGCGACCCTCGAGCGACTTGAGTCCCTCGTCCTTGCCCGGATCGCGATCGCCGCGGAGCTTCTCGAGATTGGGGAAGAGCTCCGGCCGAGTCTTGCCGCGGTTGAAGAGCGTCACCGAATGGCCGCGGGTCTGCGCCGCCTCGACGACTTCCGGCCCGAGAAACGCGGTGCCGCCGAGGATCAGAATCCGCAGCGGCGTCGCGGCCTTGGCGGGTGCGCCGGGCGCGGCGGGCTGCGACGTGGTCCCGCCCTGAGCACCATCCTGGCCTGCGAAGGCGCGGTGACCGAGTGCGAGTCCGGCGGCGCCGACGGTCGCGAGGGCGACGAACTGACGGCGATGAAGGTGGCGTGGGAGTGGTGACATGAATGGATGTCGCGGGGGCGCAGGGGGCGCAGGGGACGCGGCGGAGGTCTCCCTGGATCGGGCTCGTCGCGGGGCGGCGCCGGCAGCGTCTCTCCTACGTCTTCGAGCCGGCGAAGTTGCGGCGCGGATCGTCCCGGTCGAGGGTCGGTCGGAACATCAGCGAGATCACCGAAGGATCAGCCGAAGTCAGACTGCCGTCAAGGATACTTTCCCTCATGAATGCCGCACGACTCACGCTCATCGTCACCCTGATCATCATCTCGACGGCGGTCGCCTGCCGCGGCTCGATCGAGCGGGGACCCGTCGGAGTCGTCTCGAGCGATACGCAGTCCGCAGGCGGCGCCGCGGGTTCGTCCGCGCCCACCGCCACCGCCGATCGCGCCCCCCACGCGCCCGACCACGCGCCCGACCACGCGCTCGCCCACGCGCTCAAGCTCACCGACCTCGAGCGATCCCAGTTCGATCTCGCGGCTCGCTACTCGGAGAGTCATGGCGGCCTGAGCATGCTGGTCATGCGCGGCGGCGAGGTCATCTACGAGCGCTACCGCGAGGGCGTCTCTCCGGAGACTCCGCACGCCTTGGCGAGCGGAACGAAGAGCTTCGCCGGAGCCATGGCCATCGCCGCGGTCGAGGACGAACTGCTCGCGCTCGACGAACTCGTCGCCGACACCATCACCGAGTGGAAGGAGGATCCCAGACGCAGTCGGATCACGATCCGCCAGCTTCTGAACCTGACCAGCGGCATCCCCGGTGGCACCATCGGTCGACCGCCCTCGTACGCCGCGGCCATCAACACGGCGGCGAAGGCCGATCCCGGTGCGAAGTTCCAGTACGGCCCGGCGCCCTTTCAGATCTTCGGCGAGGTCATGCGTCGCAAGCTCGCAGCGAAGGCAATGAGCTCCGCGGAAGTCGAGAGCGTCGAGGGCTATCTCACCCGGCGCATTCTCGGGCCGATTGGGCTCGAGGTCGGGGCGTGGCGCGAAGATCGCGACGGCAACATCAATCTGCCCTCGGGCGCCCTGCTCACGGCGCGGGAGTGGGTGAAGTTCGGCGAGCTGATGCGAATGCACGGATCGTGGAAGGGCACCCAGATCCTGCGCGCCGATCTGGTTTCGGAACTGCTGGTGCCGTCGCCCGCGAACCCGCGATACGGGCTGACCTTCTGGCTCAGCTCGCCCGACGGGCGCGGACTTGATCCCGAGGAGATGCTGGCGCCGAGGACCGCACGGAACCCCGAGGCCGCGGCCGAGATGGCGCCCGACGCGGTCGGGGCCGCCTCCCATCTGTTCATGGCGGCGGGACTCGGCAAGCAGCGCTCGTACGTGATTCCCTCGCGGCAACTCGTGGTGGTGAGGCAAGGGCCGCTCGATCGGCGCAGCCCCTTCACCGACGACGCCTTCCTCCGCCGATTGCTCGGGGAGTGAACCGACTGGCGCAGGCGCAGCCCGCCGAGACGCCCACTACCATCGCCCCATGCACGTCCTCCGCGTGCTCGCTGGCCCGAATCAGGGCGCGGTGATCCGGCTTCCGCCGGACGAACCGCAGCTCATCGGTCGCTCCAGCGAGGCCCTGCCCATCAGCGACACTGCGGTGAGCCGCAGACACGCCGAGCTCACCCCCGACCGCGGTTCGTGGTTCGTGCGCGATCTGGACAGCGCCAACGGCACCTTCGTCAATGGCATCGCCATCGTCTCGCGAACTCCACTGGTGCCCGGTGACGAGCTTCGCGTGGGGTCGACCACATTTCTCTTCTCGGCAGAGCCCGAGCGGGTCGGCGAAAGCCCCATCAAGCTCGTCGACGGCGACGAGATCGGTGACATCGTCGCCGTCCGCATTCCCGCGGACCAGGCACTCGGCGGCCCTGCGATCGGGGCGATCGGGGCGAGCGGGGCGAGCGGGGACGCCCTGCGTCTCGCCGGCGAGCATCTTCGCGTCATCTACGCCCTCACCGAGATCACCTCCTCGGCCCTCACCAAGGAGGATCTGCTGACGCGAGCGCTCGATCTGGTCTTCCGCGAGTTCAATCCCGAGCGCGGCTTCATCATTCTTCAGCCCGAGGGTTCGACGCGGCTGATTCCCGCCGCCGTGCGCTACCGCACCCGACCCCGCACCGTGGACGAGGGCCACATTCCCGTCAGCCGCACGATCATCCAGCACGTGCTCTCGCGAGGCGAGGGGATCCTGGCGACGAACGCCATGAACGACGACCGCTTTCGAAGCGGCGATTCGGTGCGCGAGTACGGCATCCGCACCGCAATCTGCGTGCCGCTGCGGAGCGGACGAAGCGTGCTGGGGGCGCTTCACATCGACAGTTCGGTGGCGAACTTCCAGTGGGGCGACGCCGAGCTTCGACTCGCCAACCACCTCGGACAGCACCTCGGCCTGGCCCTCGAAGGCGTCGAACTCGTCCGCGGAATGATGATCCGCGAGCGACTCGCGGCGATGGGCGAGACGGTCGCGAACCTCAGCCACTCCATCAAGAACATCCTTCAGGGACTTCGCGGTGGCGCTGACGCCGTCGAACTCGCCCTCGAGCGCCAGGATCTGGCGAGCGCCCGCGAGGGCTGGCCGATCATTTCTCGAAACCTGGGACGGATTCTCTCGCTCACCCTCAACATGCTGGCGTGGAGCAAGCCGCGCACGCTGGACCTCGAACTCACCGCGGTTCGGCCGCTGTTCGAGGAGATTGCAAGCCTGGTGCGACCGGAGTGCGAACGGCGCGGAATCCGGCTGACCCTCGATGTCGACGAGGCCATGCCGCCGGTCCCGATGGATGTGAACGCCATCCACCAGGCGCTCACCAATCTGGTGAGCAACGCCATCGATGCGGTGGACGATCGCCGCGGCGCCATCGTGCTGCGGGCCCGCTTCGACGGGGCCCGCGAGTCGGCGGAACTGAGCGTGGCCGACAACGGCCTGGGAGTTGCGCCGGAGATCCGCGAGGAGATGTTCGAGCCCTTCGTCACCAGCAAGGGGCAGCGGGGCACCGGACTCGGACTGGCGGTGAGCCGTCAGATCGTGGAAGAGCACGGCGGCGCCATCGGTGTGCAGAGCGAAACCGGCAAGGGGAGCGTCTTCACGCTCGTCCTGCCCCTGGCCCTCCCCGAGGACGAGAAGGGTCGCACCGCGATCCCGCGCCCGGGGATCGACGTCCTCGAGGGGGAACTGGAGTGAGCCCGCCGCGCAGGGCCTGCCGTTCCACTCGCGTCCTCTTTTCCGCTTCCGCGCCGGCGGCCCGATTCGGCTGCTACTCTCCCGAGCCTCGCTCCCCGACTCCTCCCATGTTTCCTCCGATCTCGAATCATCCCATCGCCCCGTTCCTGAACGTCCTCCCGCCGGACGCTCGCAACGCGATCACCTACCAGCGCACCCGCGAGATGACCGTGGACGAGCTTCTGCTCGAGAACCGCGTCGTCTTCCTCGTCGGCGAGATCAACTACGCCTCCGCGGCGCGGATCATGATGCAGATGCTCTATCTGGAGAACCAGAAGAAGAGCCAGGACATCAATCTGTACATCAACTCGCCGGGCGGCAGCGTCGACGACACTCTGGCCATCTACGACACCATGCAGTTCATCTCCTCCGAGGTGGCCACCTACTGCATCGGCCGGGCGTATTCGGGCGGGGCCGTGCTCCTGGCCGCCGGCCAGCCCAAGAAGCGGTACATCCTGCCGCACGCCAAGGTGATGATCCACCAGCCCTTCGGCGGAGTGACCGGGCAGACCACCGACATCCAGATCCAGGCCGAGCAGATCATCAAGGCCAAGCAGACCCTCAACGAGATCCTCGCCAGGCACTGCGGTCAGCCGGTGGAGCGGGTCGCGAAGGACGGCGAACGCGACAAGTTCTTCAGCGCCGAGGAAGCCAAGGCCTACGGCCTGGTCGATGAGGTCTTCGTGGCGCCCGAGAAGGGCTCCAAGAAGTGATGAACGCCGGTCAGCCACTCCGAGTTTCGGACCCCCGAGTTTCGGACCCCCGAGTTTCGGACCCAGTCCCGCACGCTTCAGACGAAGAAGACGATCCCATGCCCCTTGTTCCAATCGTGATCGAGAAGACCGGCCGCGGCGAGCGCGCCTACGACATCTTCTCGCGACTCCTGAACGATCGCATCGTGTTCCTCGGTGGTCCGGTCGGCGACGGGATGGCCAATCTCATCGTCGCCCAGCTCCTCTTCCTCGCCAACGAGGATCCGAAGCAGGAGATCCACCTCTATGTGAACAGTCCCGGCGGCAGCGTCACCTCGGGGCTCGGGATCGTCGACACCATGCGCTCGGTGGCCTGCGATGTCGCGACCTACATCATCGGTCAGGCGGCCTCGATGGGATCGGTGATCGCGTGTTGCGGCACCAAGGGCAAGCGGTTCTCGCTTCCCAACTCCGAGAATCTGATGCACCAGCCGCTCCTCGGCGGAGTGCTCGAGGGACAGGCGACCGATCTCGAGATCGAAGCCCGGCACATCCTGCGGATGCGCGATTCGATCTACGACATCTATGCCGAGCGGACTGGCCAGCCTAAGAGCCGGATCGCCGACGACTGCGAGCGCAACAAGTGGCTCAACGCGGCCGAGATGGTCGAGTATGGCCTGGCCGATCACGTGCTGACCAGGCTGCCGACGGTCGCGAAGGCGTAGGTTCTCAGCCGGTCAGACCCACGGACAGACCCGAGGCTTCCCGCATCGGATGGCGACAAGCCTCTCCCGCCGCGCCGCATCCGACGAACTCGCCGACCTGCGTGATGGTCGTGTTCCGAAGAAACTCGAGCTGGATGCGGCGGATCGACTGCTGGGCCTCGTGAGCGGGGCAGGCGCGATCGAGTGAACACGTGGCGTGGCCCAGCCCGCACTTCAGGTGGATGACGTCGTCGTTCATGGCCACGCAGAGCTCGTAGAGCGTGACCTGACTCGGATCGGTCCCAAGGATCACTCCGCCGCCCCGACCGCGCCTGGTGCGGAAATAGCCCTTCCGGGCCAGAGCGTGGACGATCTTCGCGAGGTAGGCGGGGGGAGCCCCGATTGCCTTGGCGATGTCCTTGGCCCGAAGCGGCGTGCGCGGGCAGGAGGCGAGATATCCCATGGCGGCGGCGGCGTATCCGATGGCGGGGCTGAGCATGATGTCTCCTCGAGGCGAGGGGAGACTACGACTTCTTGATTATCTGGTCAAGTGCTATTTTTGTAAGTCCTGCCACCACTCATCCACCGGAGCGGTTTGGTTGGCCGGCGGCACACCCCTGCCCCGGTATCGTCCCCGCGAAAGGAATGGTGTCCGATGTCCACTCCTGATCCCGCATCGCTCCAGTTTCTCGCCGAAAGCGTTCTCGTCCGCGTCGACGAACTCCGCGCTCACCTTCCCGGCCTGCGCGGTGACGATGCCGAGGAGTCGATCCATCAGACGCGGGTTGCCTGCCGCCGCCTGCGCACTGCCTTTGCACTCTTCGACGGCGCCCTCGATGAAGCCCAGCTTGCCGGATGGGACCGTCGCGTTCGCCGTCTGGGCAGGGCCCTCGGGCAGGCCCGCGACCTTGATGTGCAGATCGGATTTCTCGACGACCACCTGAAGTCCCGCGTGAAGCACGCCGGCGGCCGCGCCGGCCTCGATCGAATGCGGCTTCGACTGAAGCAGCGCCGCCGGGCGGCCGATCGCCGTCTGCGGCGCAAGGTTCGCAAGTTCGTGCGGTCGAGCGTGCTCGACGAACTGGATCTCACCCTCCGCGAGACCGCCGTCCGCGCCCGACTGCTGCCGCGCGGCGACGGACCACGCTGGCTCTGGATCCACTCCGCGGCGCGGGTTGCCGAACATCTCGAGCAGCTCCTGATGCACGAGCCGTTCGTCGAGCAGCCGGAGCGGGTCGAGGAGCTCCACCAGATGCGGATTGCCGCCAAGCACCTGCGCTACGCCCTGGAAGCCCTCTCGTCGCTCCACGAGGGCCGGCTGGCACCGCCGATTGCGGTGGCTCGAGCGCTGCAGAAGCGACTCGGCGAGATTCACGACTGCGATGTCTGGATCGCGTTCCTCCCGGAGTTCATCCGGAGCGAGCGGAAGCGCACGCGGCGCTTCTTCGGGCACCTGCGCGGGTTCAAGCGCATTTCCGCAGGACTCGAGGCCCTGCTCGCCGAGCGGATCGACGCCCGGCAGGCGATGCATGCCGGCTTCGTCGAGTTCTGGCACCGGGAGTGCGGCGACTCGCTGTGGCGCGACCTTCGGGAGCTGCTCGTGCGCGACGCCCGGACCATGGCCCGACCGGGCCCCTCGGGGTTCGAGGGCGGGGCGGGATCGTCCGCGGGTGCCGCGCCGATGCTGGAGCGGTTGTAGGCGCTCCAGCGCCCTCAGAACGCCCCCGCACCGCCACCGAGCGCCTTGTACAGGGCCACGTATTCCGTCGCGGTCGCCTGCTGGCTTGTGGCCAATTGGTCCTCCACGAAAGTACGCTGCCGCTGGGCGTCGATCACGCTGAGGAAGTCGCCGATTCCGCGCTCGTAGCGCTCTTGGGCGAGTTCCACGCGACGACGATTGGCATCGACGGCCTCCGCCAGTCGAGCCGACTGCTCCTGCTGATGGCGGTGAGCGGAGAGTGCGTTCTCGACCTCTTCGAGAGCCACCAGGATCGCCTCTTCATATCGAAGCCGCTCCTGGTCGAAGCGGGCGGTCTGGGCGTCGATGTTGCTTCGGATGCGGCCACCCGAGAAGACCGCCCAGGTGATGTTCGGTCCGAAGGAGTAGGTGCGGCTGGCGCCCTCGAACAGATCACCGAAGTCCTCGGCGGCGACACCGAGCGTTCCGACAAGCTGGATGCGCGGATACAGATCCGCCGTGGCCACGCCGATTCGTGCGCTCGCCGCCGCCACTCGACGCTCCGCCGCGCGGAGATCGGGTCGACGGTCGATCAGGTCCGCGGGAAGGCCCGGGTCCACTGCCGTCGGACCGATTGGAATCGGCCCCGGCGGTCCAAGGTCGGCGCGAAGCGCCTCTGGAATGCGCCCGGTCAGGACCCCGAGCCGATGCGTCGCGGCAGTGACCCCCTGGCGAAGCGCGGGAACGAGAGCCTCGGTCGTGGCCAACTGGGCCTGGGCCGCAGCGACGTCGAGTTCGCTGGTGAGACCTGCGTCGAATCGACTCCGCGTGAGACCGAGGGTGTCCTCCTGCAGCGCCGCGTTCTCCCGGGCCAGTTCAAGCCGACGCTGGAAGCCGCGAAGTTCGGCGTAGTTGCGGACAACCTCGGCGATCACCGAGACCAGGGCATCGCGCTGCTCGTCTTCGGCGCGATCGACGTCGGCGTCGGCCGCCTCGATGCCGCGCCGCACGCGACCGAAGAGATCGAGCTCCCACGAAGCGTCGAATCCGGCCTGGAAGAGGTTGTCGGGCCCGACATCCGAGTCGAAGGGCCCGCGGATGGCGTTCTCGCTGCCGCGCTCGCGCGAAAAGGAGCCCACGGCGTCGACCTGCGGCAGAGCCTCCGAGGCCACCTCGCCACGGGCTGCGCGGGCCTCCCGCACCCGGGCCATCGCCACCTTGAGCTCGAGGTTCGACTCGGCCGCCTGGGCAACGAGGACATCGAGCGCGGGATCGTTCAACCGCTTCCACCAGTCGACAAGCGACAGTGCCGACGCCGGCAGACCGCCGAAGGTCTCGCGGGACTCGGCGTAGGCCGAAGGAAGATCTGCCACCGGCGCCACGTGATCCGGTCCGACATTGCATCCTGCAACGAACCCCGCAACCACCAGGCTGGCGAGGGCGAGCACGCTGATTCGTCGGCCGCCGGCACGCGGCGCCCGAGCCGGAACCAGGTCCAGATCCCGCGTTCGAGAGAGCGACACCGGCAGAGGTGCGCTCGTCACGAGCCGCCCCCGACGGTGAGCGGCAGCGCCTCGATGAAGACATCGACCTGCTGCCCGACGAACGCATTCAGACCGGCGCGGTCGTAGGCGAAGATGATCTGAAGCACGCGCGTATCGACACGCTCGGTGCTGTCGCCGGTCAGCGACCGCTTGGGCACCACGAAGGGCTCGAAGCGCACGAAGCGCAGCTCGGTCCGCAGGGCGCTGTTGCCGCGGACATTGGCGACGGCCCGAGCGCCCGCCGTGAGTCGCCACGCGTCGTTCTCATCGACATCGACGCGCACATGAAGCGGATCGACCGTGCCCACGAGAAGAAGCGGTGTGGTGTTCAGCCCGGCGACGGCGAACTCGCCCGCCCGCACATTGAGCTGGAGCACCTGCCCTTCGACCGGGCTCCGCACGGTGTGGCGATCGAGTTCGGTGGCGAGTCGCGACTCCTCGGCCCGGGCCGACTCGAGCGCGGCCTGTGCAATTGCAAGATCGGGCGCCCACGCTCCCGCCGCCGTCGACGCCAACATGGCCTGGGCGTCAGCGAGGCGGGTCTCGGCGATGCGCACCGCGAATCGACGACGATCCATCTCGTCTCGAGCAATCGCGCGGGGGTCGACGATCGACTCCCACATCGCAAGACGCGACTGGGCATCCTCGAGTTCGGCCGTCGCCTCGGCCACCCGAGCCTCGAGGGGTGGCACGTCCTCGATCCGCGGCAGCGACTGGAGCTTCTGCATGTTCGCCTCGGCCGACCTCACCGCGGCCTTCGCGACTTCGAGCTGGGCCGTGGCCTGACGGGTGTCGAGGCGGAAGAGCCCATCGCCCGCGGCAACCGCGGCTCCGACTTCGACGAGCACGACTTCGACGATTCCCGCGAGAGGGCTTCCGACGGCGATGTTGCGGCTGCTGGCCTCGATGATTCCCGAGCCTGCGACGTAGGCATCGAAGGGAGGACCGGCCGGCGTGGCCACGGCCGGTGCAGGAATCGTTTCCTCCTTGGCGGCGCGCACGGCGCCGATGGCCATGGCGATTCCAACAAGCGCGAGAAACGGAAGGAGCAGGCGAAGCAGCATTGGCGAAGTCCGATCAGGCCCCGGGACGGGGCGGGTGGTGCTCAGAGTTGTGCGGGCGAGGTGACGATCCGTTCGATGCGCCCGTCGTCGAGGCGAGCGATGCGATGGGCGAATCCGAAGATCCGGGCGTCGTGAGTGACGATCACCAGCGTGCGGTCGGGGCCGAGGGCGACTTCGACAAGAAGCTCCATCACCCGCTGCCCGGTGTCATGATCAAGCGCGCTGGTGGGTTCGTCGCAGACGATGAGCCGCGGTTCGTGAACGAGGGCCCGGGCAATGGCCACACGTTGCTGCTGACCGCCGGAGAGCTGCGAGGGCAGGGCATGGCTTCTCGGCCCGAGCCCCACGCGATCGAGCAGTTCGCGGGCCTTGCGCACCGCCGCCGCCCGCCCCATCCCGTTGAGCATCAGCGGGATGGCCGCGTTCTCGGCGGCGGAGAGCGCAGGCAGCAGATTGAACTGCTGAAAGACGAAGCCCACATTCCGGCCGCGGAATCGGGTGCGGCGCCCGCCGCGCAGGCGCCGCATGTCCTCCCCCAGCACCACGCACTCGCCTTCGGTGGCGTCGAGGATGCCGGCGATCACCGAGATGAGCGTGGTCTTCCCGCAGCCCGAGGGCCCGATCAGCATCATCAGTTCGCCGCGGCTCACTTCGAGATCGATGCCACGGAGCGCCGCGACTGCGTTCTCGCCGCGACCGTAGATCTTGGTCACGCCTCGGCAGATGAACTGTCTCTTATACACATCTCCGAGCCCACGAGACTAAGGCGAATCTCGTATGCCGTCTTCTGCTTGAAAAA
>ENA-ORBV01000853-ORBV01000853.1-microbial-mat-metagenome-genome-assembly--contig:-NODE-853-length-69514-cov-13.849590_pt1 | contig 69514 bp, 54 predicted proteins | sample MGYA00237777_ERZ505514 | MGnify/ENA primary metagenome ERZ505514 (study PRJEB26160, sample SAMN06269048) | microbial mat metagenome | isolation source: Oligotrophic lake microbial mat | place...
GTAGCGGGCGGTATTTGCAGGCCGCTGCGGGCAAATCGCTGGATGAGGCGATGCAGCGGGGTGTGTTCTACATATTTGGAGAGGATAATATTGGCCACCAAACTCACCCCGGCTTTGGAGCGACCCAAGGGCATTGCCTTGGCGGGGGCTTGTACAATGGGGCTTTGGCCTTCGGCTGTGTTTTCTTCCCGGCGGGCGTATCGGGGGCGCACGATGCGGCGCACCCAGATCTTACCGAGGTCTAATTCCAGGATTTCCGTCACATCTTCCCCGATACAGGTCATATCGCTTACATCTTCATCGGGTTCTATGATTTCTTCCCGGCGTTCGAGATGCTCCGGGATGGGCATCCGGCCTTTGTGTTCGTTTTTCTTGGCTTCCGCCGGGTGTTTCCGCTCGTGGGCGGCTACTAACTGGCCAACTGTTTGTTCCAGTTCTACCGCCACTTGTTCGCCCCCAAAGTCCAACATTAGTTGCTGTAGATCTATGGTTTGCGCAGGTACAAAACGCTCGCTCTTACGGCCAAACAGTAAACGCTGCAATTGCGCCAATTGATAACTTTTCGCTATCAATCCTTCATATTCCGCCTTAGAAAGTGTGACCGTTTCTGCTGTTTGCATGGTATAAAGATACTATGCAAAACATTATAATTTCTATAAAAAACACCAGTTTTTATCCACATTTTGGTCTTTTTTTTGGGGATAATTCGCCTTTTTTTTCGATTTTCTCCCCAACAGCATATCGGCGTCTGCGCTGTATATACTCCAGTGGGATACCTTCTATAATGAGCATTAATTCCTCCCACGCCAGTGAAATACCACTATTAGTTTTGGTTTTCCCTTTCGGCAGTTCGTAAGTGCCACGTTCCAATCGCTTGGCATAAATGACATATCCGCTGCGATCCCACAACAATAGTTTAATGAGACCGCGCCTTTTGTTCAAAAATATGTACACATCGCCATCCAAAGGATTTTTGTCCATTTGGTTGCGTACCAAACCGCTCAATCCATCAAAACTCTTGCGCATATCGGTGACTTCGGTGTACAAAAAGTAGCGGTGGTTTGTTCCAAGGCTGATCATGCCCCCAGGCTTTTGAGTACCTCCGAAAACCATGGAACACTCGGTAACTCCATGAAATACAAGTCAATACCGTTGATTTTTATCCGGAGTTCTTGCCCCTCTTGACGCTTGATCTCGACAAAAGGCGGGGTGACCAGCCGAGTGGAATACTTTTTGCGCCATGCGTACAACGTCGGTACGGCTATACCAACCTGCCGGCTAAATACCTGTGCGCTGCAATCCGAACTTGCAAATAACGATACAATCGCTTTTTTATCCGTTTCTGTGTGCCTTTTCTTCATTTTGTGTATTTTTGCACAAAGATCCGGCAGAGATGGGGCGCGGGCAAGATGGGGTTGGTGGTAGGCTTACGATTGAGAGTGGTTTGGAGTGTTCAATGCAAAACCCAAGATAAATTCATATAATGAATATTTACTCAAAAAGCAAAGATTGGCGAGAGCGGATTCTGTCAAATTTCGCCTCGACTCCCTTCACGGTACCGATTGGCGAAGACACGTTTCAATGCGGGTCTGTGGAAGGATTGTGGCAAGGATTGAAGTGTAAAGATGCCATGCGACTGCACGTATTCGGATTGTCTGGCATGAAAGCAAAGATGGCAGGGAAAGGTAAAAAAACAAAAACAATCAGCATCGGGGGATTGGTTTTTGACTATGGAAGTGCCGAGCATGAAAACATTATCAGGGAAGGTATAAAGCAAAAAATATTGCAGAACGAAAAGGCGGCAGCGGCTTTGCGTGAGAGTAAAGGGAAGATTACCCACCATGTGCCAAGTTCATCCAAGCCGGTTTTTAAAATGGAAAACCTTCTAATGTCTGTGCGTGCCGAACTGTTTGGGCACTAATCAAATGAGACGAACATGATATGGAAGTTTGATAAAGAGTACAGATGGCTAAGTAATTTTGCACCATGCACCATAGTGCTGCATGGTATAACATATCCATCGGTAGAACACGCCTACATGAGTGCAAAAAGCAATGACGTTCGGTGGCACTTGAAATGTACCGACGAAAGTATTAAACCCGGCACTATCAAGAAAATGAGCAGGGGAATACTGTTGGTACGTAATTGGGATTCTCTTAAAATAGAGGTCATGCGGGAGTGTTTAAACCAAAAATTCAACCAAGAACCCTATAAGACCATGCTGATAGAAACAGGTGATGTATTTATTCAGGAAGGCAATTTTTGGGGTGATACATTTTGGGGCGTAGATTTGAATACTAAGGTAGGAGATAATAGGTTGGGGAAGTTGATAATGGAGATACGAGAGAAATTAAAGTCCGAAGTAGGAGACAAAACTTGACAGAACACTGCATATACGCCCATTTGCCCTAAACGGGCAAACGGCGTATATGCCGACGTTGTAGATAATTTAACAGATAAACAAACCATGACTAAAAAGTATAAATGGCTTGAAGAAAGTGGTGGATATTTGGCAATAGGCGGTCGTCCAAGTATGCAATTAATAGAGTTGTTAAAAAAAGAAAACTGCACTACTATTATTACTCTTTTAAGAGAAAGTGAACGAAAAACTGTGGAGGAGATAGGTAAAAAAGTCCATAATATGGACATGAATTGGGAATGGTTTCCTTTGTCAGCCTCCGCTTTGCCGCAAAATAACCAGTTAGAAAAAGTAAGAGAATTTTTAGCAACTATCCAGGAGAGACTTAAAAACGGTGAGCAGATTTTTATTCATTGTGCAGCAGGAGTCCATCGGACAGGTGCATTTACTTACGGTTTATTGCGCTACTTGGGTAATACTGCCGAAAATGCAAAAGAAAAAATAAAAGCACTTCGCACTATAACCTACGAAGAGGCACATGATAAACATTGGGCCTGGGGTGAACAATTTGGTCAAGAATACAACCACATAATAAAACAAAATATGGAGCAACATTGCATTTTTTGCCAAATAATCAAGAAAGAACTGCCCGCAAGTGTCGTTTTTGAGAACGAGCAAGTGATTGCAATAATGGATATACAACCAATCAATGAGGGGCACATTGTAGTGTTGCCTAAATATTGCTATCAATTTTTGTACCAACTGCCCTCAAAATTGAGCCAAGAGCTATTTAGAGTAGTAACAGAAATTGAAAAAACACTTTGGAATATTGAAGGGTTGCTTTGTGAGGGTACAAATATTTTGCAAAATAATGGCAGATGTGCCTGGCAAGAAATAAATCACGTTCATTTTCACATCATTCCACGCTTTGCAGGAGATAACTTTAAAATAAAATATCAAGCCAAACGTCCCACAAGAGAGGTGCTAAATCAATTATCGGATAAAATTAAGATAAAAATGTCGGTGTCAAAATAAAATACCCACAATCGAGTAGGGAACGGTGAGCCCATTTGACCCACCGCAGCCCTCCACACCACCGTACCCTTCGCTGCGCTCAGGATAAACTCCCGGATCACGTATACGGCGGTTCATCGAACAAGAGTTAGCCCTTTTTCGGGGCTTTTCCGTACTTTAAGGCAAGATGGTACTCCAGGAATGGCATATAGCCGCGTTCCCGCAAGCGATCCTCTGTGACGGACATGCCCATAACCGGGCCGCACGACAGCCGCCACCCTCCCTTGCGGGAATAGGCGAACCGGCGCGCCCAATTCTTAGGGATGCCCAATGGAAGGAAAGCTCTCAAGCGGCGTTTTGGCCGTTTCCATTGCTGCCAAATACAGTAACGCAAACGGCACCGTATCCACGCGTCGAGGTCTTTCAATTTCTGAAAGCCCGTGGCGTGCCGGAAGTAATTCACCCAGCCACGCATCAGCAGGTTTAATTCCGCGATGCGCTCCCCTACTGTCGCCGGACGGGTAATGCGCGTTATCACTTTGATCTTCAGCTTCAAACGCTCCCAGCTTTTCCGGGCGATGCACAGGCGGTAAACGCCTTTGTCGCCTTTCTTGTAGCTGGACACAAAACCGTGACCGAGCAGCGTGAACTTGACGGGGCGGCAGATGCTCGTTTTCTCTTCATTCACCTCCAATCGGAGCTTCTTTTCGAGAAATTGCGTCATGCTTGCCAGCACCCGCTGTGCTGCCCGCTTGCTGCCCAAAAAGATGCTGCAATCGTCCGCATAGCGCACGAAACAGTGACCTCTCCGGGTCAGGTCTTTGTCCAGTTCGTTGAGCAGGATGTTGGACAACAGGGGGCTGAGCGGCCCACCTTGCGGCGTTTCTTCGTCCCGCTTGCTGTACACCCCGCCCATCAGCAGGCCACTTTGCAGGTAACGGCGTATCAGCCGCAACAGCGGTTGATCGCACACGTGGCGGCTGACCAGGGACATCAACAGGCGTGGTTTACCCGATCGAAAAACGATTTCAAGTCTAGGTCTATTACGTCCTGTTTGCCCGCGTTAATACACGCGGTCGCCTGTGCCAGCGCTTCATGCGCGCTGCGGTCGGGGCGAAACCCGTAGCTGAACTTCGAGAAGTCACCTTCCCATATCCGAGACAGTACCTGGTGTACCGCCTGATAAAGCGGTCTGTGGCCGTCAGTATCCCCAACTGCCGCTTGCCACCGTTCGGCTTCGGTATCTCTACCCCGCGCACCGCCTGTGGGCGGTACGTCCCCGCCGCCAGTTCCGAACTGATGCGGGGCCATTCCTTCGACAGGTGGCCAGACAACTCGTCCACGCCCATCCTGTCAACACCTGCTGCGCCCTTGTTCGCTTTCACCCGTTTGAGCGCGGCGGCAAGGTTCTCGCGTGATAGGATCACGCTCATCAGGTTGTCATACTTTTCCATAAGCACAAAATCACTTTTGCCCTCCGCTTTACAAGGCAATTGCACCAGCATCTGCCGATCGGCTTCAGCGCCAGTACAAACCCTGTTCGTTTCGGGCGGTTCGATGTTCAGTCCTTCAGGTTTACCCTCTCATGCCCGGCTGCAAGCAACACGGCTCGTAATTGGGACATGGTTTGGCCCCCTACTATGGCCTCTGCTGACTTCTGCACCCGGCGCTTCTCTTCAGCACTCGCGCGCGCTTCCGTCCCAGCAAAAACTGCAAGACGCTTCGCGGTTCATTCGCTTGAATGTCCCCCGGACATTCACCCTGCGGGATCGCTCATTCATCCAAGTAAGAACACATCCTTTCGGTCAATCGCGGCTGCATCTACTGCACAGGGATTGTTGCCTACGGGTTTTGGCACGTTGTATTGCCTTACCCTCCCTACACAGCCTCTTATTCGATTTCTGTTCGTCCGTACCGACCTTTGCAGTCCCTGCTTACTTCAGACCCGCAGTCACCTGCGGCGCCCCCCGAATGTATCGGGGCAGGCATTGCGGCTTGCTAACTGGCTTCGGCAACTCGCCAGTAGAGGACTTTCACCTCCTATTTTTCAGGCTCCCTTTCAAATATGGAATGTATATTTGCTTGGGGATACCGATGTGCCCATTCTGGGTACACACAATGCATGGTCGGCTATGCTGCCCAAAAGCCAACGCTTAAAGCCCACGCAGGGCAGCACAGCGTCCACGCCCACGGTTCTATGCTAAAAAAATAAAACACATAACCAATCATAACTATCCTCAAAAGCCTTATAAATGGAAAAATGAAATTTCATGAATAAAAAACTACTTACAGAAAGAGATATTTGTACAAAATTTATTACCCCTGCCATTGAAAAATCTGGGTGGGACTTGAAACGACAGGTTAGAGAGGAAGTCTCCTTCACCGACGGACGAATCATTGTGCAGGGGAAACTATATGCAAGGGGAAAACGAAAACGTGCGGATTACATCCTTTACTACAAGCCCAATATTCCCATTGCAATCATTGAAGCCAAGGATAATAGCCTTCCTTTGGGTGCAGGAATGCAACAGGCTTTAGAATATGCCCACATCTTGCAAATCCCGTTCGTTTTTTCTTCCAATGGCGATGGCTTCCTTTTTCACGACCAAACGGTTGAATCCGGAACGATTGAACAGGAACTATCACTGGATGAATTCCCGTCCCCTGAAACACTTTGGCGCAAGTATTTAAAGGAAAACGCCTTGGAAGCGCCACTTGTGAAAAAAATCGTGGAGCAGGAGTATTACACCGACGGCAGCGGCATGGCGCCCCGTTATTACCAGGTAAATGCGGTAAACCGAACGATAGAAGCAATCGCACGCGGTCAGGAGCGGATATTGCTTGTGATGGCTACCGGAACCGGAAAAACATACACGGCGTTTAACATTGTCTGGCGACTTTGGAAAGCCGGAATCAAAAAGCGTATCCTTTTTCTGGCTGATCGAAATGCACTCTTGTCGCAAGCCAAAAACGGCGACTTCTCCCCTTTTGGAAATGACATCATGCACATCATCAAGCAACGTAAAATTGACAAGTCATATCAAATTTACTTCGCGCTTTATCAGGGCTTGACAGGCAACGAGGACTGGAAAAATGTCTATGCCGAATTTAGTCCCGACTTTTTTGATTTAGTGGTCATCGACGAATGTCACCGGGGCAGTGCTGCCGAGGCATCAGCATGGCGTGATGTGTTGGAGTATTTCAAATCGGCTACTCAAATCGGGCTGACGGCCACTCCTAAAGAAACGAAGGATGTCTCCAATATTGAATATTTTGGCGAGTCTGTATATACCTACTCCCTTCGGCAAGGTATTGACGACGGCTTTTTAGCCCCTTACAAGGTAGTGCGTATCTCTTTGTCGGTGGATGAGGGCTGGCGACCAACCAGCGGCCTGATAGATAAGTTCGGCTACGAGGTAGAAGACCGAATTTACAACCTGAAAGACTACGACCGCAAATTAGTCATTGACGAGCGGACGCAAAAAGTAGCCCAGAAAATCACCGAATACCTGAAAGCAACCGATCGCTTTTCTAAAACCATCGTGTTTTGTACGGATATAGAACACGCCAACCGAATGCGCACGGCGCTCATCAATGAAAATGCGGATTTGGTATCCAAACACTCCAATTACGTGGTAAAAATTACCGGTGACGATGAAGTCGGTAAAATGGAATTGGATAATTTTACCGATGTAGAAGAAAAACTCCCGGTTATTGCTACCACCTCCAAAATGCTGACTACCGGGATTGATACCAAAATGGTCAAACTGATCGTGCTGGAATCCAATATAGAATCCACTACTGAATTCAAACAAATCATCGGGCGCGGTACGCGCATTCGCGAAGCAGAAGGCAAGGTGTACTTTACAATCATGGATTTCCGCAAAGCAACCAATACGTTCGCCAGACCCGATTTCGATGACGATCCAGTGCAGATTTACGAACCCGGCCCGCAAGACCCGGTAGTTCCACCGGATGTTGATTCCATAAACCTGGGATTGGAAAATGAACGCGGAGCATCCGCTTACCCCCGTTCAGCCCGCGAGCAAATACTGCTCGATGAAACGGTGGCGGACGTGCCGCGAAAATATTACGTCAACAATATCCCGGTATCGGTGGTCCAGGAGCGCGTCCAATACTATGGCTCCAATGGCAAACTCATTACCGAGTCCCTAAAGGATTACACCCGAAAAAACATCAAACAGGAATTTTCTTCCTTAGATGCCTTCCTGCGGAAGTGGCACACTACTGAGAAAAAAGCAGCATTCGTCAAAGAACTGGCCGAGCATGGGATTCTTTTAGATGCCTTGCAGGAAGAAACAGGCAAAAATTTGGATCCCTTTGATTTGATTTGCCACCTGGCTTTCGATCAGCCTGCGTTGACTCGCAAGGAGAGAGCCGACCAAGTGCGGAAACGCAACTATTTTACCAAGTATGGCGAAACCGCCCGGAAGGTGCTGGATAGCCTTCTGGAAAAATATGAGAACGAGGGCATTTTTTCCATCGAAGAAGGAAGGTGTGCTCAATGTGGTACCGTTCAATCAATTAGGCTCGCCGGTGGAACTAGTCCGCGCTTTCGGAAAAAAAGCCGATTTTGTCCAAGCGATTAAAGAACTTCAACAAGAAATTTATAAAACGGCTTAATCCTAAATTACACAATTCATCCATGGAAAACCTACCCATCATCATCTACAATACAGCCGATGGCAAAGCCAATGTGACGCTTTTCGCCCGCGACGGCAGCGTGTGGATGAACCAAAACCAACTCGCCGAACTTTTTGACACCTCCAAGCAAAACATAGGGCAACATATCGCCAATATACTGGAAGAGAAAGAGTTAGATGAAAATTCAGTTGTAAAGAATTTCTTTACAACTGCCGCCGACGGCAAACAATACGAAGTTGCCTTCTATGCCTTGGAGATGATTTTGGCCATTGGTTTCCGGGTGCGCAGCAAGCGGGGCACCCAATTCAGGATTTGGGCCAACCAGCACCTCAAATCCTATATGGTCAAGGGCTTTGCCATGGATGACGAAAGACTCAAAAATCCAGATGGTCGCCCCGATTATTTTGATGAACTGCTTGAACGCATCCGGGATATACGGGCATCCGAAAAGCGTTTTTATCAAAAGATAAAGGATTTGTTCGCGCTGAGTACCGACTACGATGCTTCGGACAAAACGACTCAAATGTTCTTCGCAGAAACCCAGAACAAACTGCTCTACGCCGTCACCGACAAAACCGCAGCAGAACTGATCCTCGACCGCGCAGATGCCAATCAACCCAATATGGGTCTGACGGGCTGGAAAGGCAATGTCGTACGCAAACAGGATGTCATCATCGCTAAAAACTACCTCCACCATGATGAAGCGGATACCCTCAACCGCCTCGTCGTTATTTTCTTAGAAACGGCTGAACTTCGCGCCAAAAACCAACAAAGTATCACCATGGCCTACTGGCGGGAAAATGTAGACCGCCTGCTGGCTTTTCAGGACAAAAAAATCCTGCAAAATGCCAGTTCCGTCACTCATGAGGCGATGGAACAAAAAGTCAGGGAAGTGTACACTCAATTTGACCAGCGCCGAAAAGCCACCGATGCCCAGGCCGCAGATGCACAGGATTTGGAAGACTTGCGCGCGCTGGAACAACAAATCAAGGACAAAAAAGCATAAATCAATTGTATGAGCAATATCACCGGCATTATCAAAACCATTCGCGACATCATGCGCAAAGACACCGGCGTGGACGGCGATGCGCAGCGCATCTCGCAAATGGTCTGGATGCTCTTTATGAAAATCTTTGCCGATAAAGAGGAAGAGTGGGAAATCACCATCAAAGGCTACAAAAGTCCCATTCCCAAAAAATTAAAATGGCAAACCTGGGCCGCCAATGCGGAAGGATTGACGGGTGAAGCGTTGGTGCTTTTTATCAACAACGAACTCTTTCCGGCACTCAAAGAAATGGATGTAACCCAAAACGACTAGGCTAAAATCGTGCGCGCCGTATTTGAGGATACCTACAATTACATGAAAAACGGAACCCTGTTCCGGCAGGTGATCAACGAAATCAACAAAATTGACTTCAACAAATCCGGTGACCGGCACGTATTCAACGACATCTATGAAACCATCCTGAAAGAACTGCAAAGCGCCGGTTCCTCAGGAGAATACTACACGCCCCGCGCCGTGACGCAGTTCATGGTAGACATCATACACCCGAAATTAGGCGAGTCCTTGCTCGACCCGGCCTGCGGAACGGGCGGCTTCCTTACGTGCAGCATTGACAAACTGCGCGAACAAGCCAAAACGCCACAGGAACTCAATGCCGTGCAACACGCCATCAAAGGCATTGAAAAAAAGCCGCTGCCGCACTTGTTGTGCACCACCAACCTGATGCTCAATGGCTTCGATCTGCCCGCCGTGCGGCGCGACAACTACCTCAACAAACCTTACCAGGACTGGGGACCCAGCGACCGCGTGGACATTATTCTGACCAACCCGCCCTTTGGCGGCACCGAAGAAGACGGCACGGAACAGAACTTCCCGCAGAAATTCCGCACTAAAGAAACCGCCGACCTGTTTCTCGCCCTGATCATCAAACTCCTGAAACCGCATGGCCGCGCAGCCGTGGTGCTGCCCGACGGCACCCTGTTCGGCGAAGGCGTAAAGACCAGACTGAAAGAAGAACTGCTCGAAAAATGCAACCTGCACACCATCGTGCGCCTGCCCAATGGCGTATTTGCGCCTTATACGGGCATCAAAACCAATATTCTGTTCTTTGAAAAAGGCAGCCCCACCAAAGAAATCTGGTACTTCGAGCACCCCTACCCCGATGGCGTAAAAAACTACAACAAAACCCGCCCTGTTGACATCAAAGAGTTTGATTTGGAAAAAGCATGGTGGAATAATCGCGTGGAAAATGAATACGCGTGGAAGGTGCCGGTGAAGGAGATTGTGAAACGGGGATTTAATTTGGATGTGAAGAATCCGCATTCAGATGAAGCCTCTGAAACGATGACAAGTGTCGAAGTGCTTCAAAAAATTGAACGGAATATGATTCGGATTCAGGAATTAGTTTCAATCATAAAATCCGAAATCAAATGACCTGGAGAAAAGTAAAAGTGAGTGAATTCCTGACTGAAAGAGCAAACAGGTTTTCACCTGATGAAGCGAATAAATTGGGATTACAAAGGGTTGGAAAGATCGATTTCTCTGGAAATATTCACCTTGTTGCAGACAAGTCAACAAGAACAGGGATGATTTTAGTTAAAAAGGGAGACTTACTCATCTCCGGTATAAATGCCGAGAAAGGCGCAATTGCTATTTATAATTTTGACGAGGATGCGCTCGCAACTATCCACTATTCTTCATATACCTACGACGCTCGGAAGATAAATATCACCTTTTTAAAATGGTTCTTGAAAAGTCCTGCATTCAAAGGAATTTTGAACAGCAATGCAGGCAACGGAATAAAGACGGAGATAAAACCAAAGCGCTTTTTAGCCTTGGAAATCTATTTGCCTAAATTGGAGGAACAAGAAAAAATCGTGAAGCATATTCAAGCGATTGAAGGAGAAATTGGAGACTTACAGGCATTTTCCAATGAAAATATCTCTCTCGCCTCGTCCCTCCGCCAGTCCATCCTCACCGAAGCCGTACAAGGCCAACTCACCGCCCAATGGCGCAAAGAAAATCCCAACCAGGAACATGCCCGCGAACTGCTTAAACGCATCGCCGCCGAAAAAGCACAACTGATCAAAGAAAAGAAAATAAGCAAGGAAAAACCGCTGCCGGCGATAAAGGAGGAAGAGGTGCCTTATGCGTTGCCGGAAGGGTGGGTTTGGTGTAGGTTACAAGACATAGTTGAGGTAGGAACTGGTTCGACACCTTCAAAAGCAAATCCATCATTTTATGCAGGAAACATTCCATGGTATACAAGTTCAGCAACAGGAGACTTGTTTGCTAAACCACCAGAGAAGTTTATTTCTGATTTAGCATTGAAAGAAACGAATTGCAAAGTATTCCCTGCTGGAAGCCTAATTATTGCTATGTATGGACAAGGCAAAACAAGGGGGCAAGTTAGCGAACTAGTACTGCCAGGTGCCACAAACCAGGCACTAGCGGCCATGGTATTTTTTGAATCATCCGCCCCAGCAAAGAATTATATCAAGTATTATTTTAGAAAAATCTATCACGAAATTCGTGAATTGGCTGAAGGAGGTGCACAACCAAATTTAAATGTATTAAAAGTTAAAAGCACATTACTCCCTGTCCCACCCCTCCCCGAACAACACGCCATCGTCCAAAAAGTCAACACCCTCCTGGCCTACTGCGATGAACTGGAGCAGCATGTAAAGCAGAGTAAAGTCGATTTGGACTTGCTGATGCAGTCGGTACTAAGCGGGATATTCGGCACGGATAATCAGGCCATCGGTAGTAAACCCAATAAAACCAACTTATCGGGAAACGAAACATTGATACCCACTGACGTCGTTCAAACAACCTATGAAGGAAATACTTTGAATATGGAACTATTAGAAATACTCCAACAGCAAGGTGGTAAAATCGCCGCCATCAACCTCTGGAAAATGTCCAAGTACCAAAAGGACATTGATGCCTTTTATGAGGCCTTGAAAAAGGAAGTAGAGCAAAACAAAACCATTAAAGAAAGCAGCGAAAAAGGCTGGCTTGAACTCGTCGCGCCATGAGAATAGACAAAGTAAAAATTGGCGGGCCTCAGAAAAAAGGCTTTAAGAACCTGAATCAGTTTGAGATTGATTTGGATCAGACCAAGATGCACACGGTGCTGCTGGGGCAGAATGCTGCGGGCAAGTCTAATTTTTTGGAGGCCTTGGTCATCATATTCCGGGATTTGGATTTGCGGGAAAACCCGTCTTTTTATTTTGAAATTGACTACCAATGCAAAAACAATACAATCAGGATCAGGATCATTGGCGACCCGGACACGAGCAGCGGCTACGAGTTTTTTGTCAATGACATGGAAAAGCCGATGACCAAAGCGGCGTTTTATCGCGATAAGGACGCGCATTTGCCCAAGTATGTGTTTTCGTACTACTCCGGCGTAAGCAATCGCTTGTTGGAGCATTTTGATACGCATCAAAACCGATTTTACAAAGACTTATTGGACGGCAAGGATGAGCCGATGCGCCCCTTGTTTTATGCGCGTTTGATCCACAGTCACTTTGTTTTGCTGGCATTTTACGGCTTTGGGCAAGAGAATATTGATGAATTTCTTGAAAAATACCTGAATATCGTTGGTTTGGAATCCATTCTTTTTGTGCTCAAAAAACCACATTGGGAGAAAAAGAAAAAAACTGCCTTCGATTTTTGGGGATCCAAAGGAGTCGTGCGGGGCTTCTTGGACGACTTGTGGCAATATGCCCTGGCCCCAATCACCACCGAAGAAACGGTTCGGGAAGACTTCAATAAACATCCCAAGCAGGAGCAGTTATATCTGTACGTTTCCAATCAGGAAAAACTGAAAAAGTTGGCGGGACAATATGAGACCAATACCAACTTCTTCAAGATGCTGGAAAGCACGTATATCTCCGACCTGATCCAGGAAGTCCGGGTCAAAGTCCGAAAAAAGAATGTGGACGGGCATATCACCTTCCGGGAATTGAGTGAGGGCGAGCAGCAACTGCTCACCGTACTGGGGCTGATGCGTTTCACCAAGGAGCAGGAATCGCTCATTCTTTTGGATGAGCCGGATACCCACCTCAATCCGCTTTGGAAATGGCAGTACATGGAACTCCTGGAAAAAGTAGTCGAAAAAGACGAAAGCAGTCAGGTCATTATGACCACGCACGACCCTTTGGTCATTGGCGGGCTTACCCGCGAGGAGATTCGCATTTTCGCTTCCAGGCAGGTGAAGGATGAAGAAACGGGCAAGGAGCGGGAGCAGATATATACTTTTGAGCCGGATTTTGACCCGAAGGGGTTGGGAGTGGCAGGGATATTGACTAGTGAGTTTTTTGGGTTGCCAGCTACGATTGACAAAGAATCGTATGAAGATTTAAAAGAGAAAAGAGAATTGGAGGTGCTAAACAGGGATGGTAGGTTGAATAAGGTACAATTGGAAAGGCTTCAAAAGTTAGAAGTTGAGTTGTCCAATATTAGCTTAGATCATACTCAGCGCGATCCATTGTACAATAGATTTGTCCAGGCTGTATATCAAAATCCAGACTTAAAAAAGCCGCCTGTTGATTTGGAGGAAAGACGTAGCCAAAACGAGAAAATGGCCTCCATTCTGAAAAAACTAATGGACGAAGAAAAAGCACAATGAGGTATATTGATTTAACAAAACTGCAATTGCCTGATGGATGGCAAGCAAAGGCGGACGGACTAAATACACGATTGAGGTCTGCTGCAACAGACGCTGAAAGAACTGTCATTATGGATAAAAGCCCCATATGGCAGGAATTATTTATCCCATTGAGTCAACTTTCCAATGGCAAATGCTGGTATTCAGAAGCCTGTGAGGTTATGTCCGATCGGGACATAGATCATTTCCGCCCTAAAAACGAGGCCAAAAACATTGACAACGTTCCCCGTGCCACTGAAGCGGGCTATTGGTGGTTGGCATACGATTACGAAAACTACCGTTTTAGTAGTCAATATTCCAATCAATTCAGAAAGGATAAGTTTGATAAGAAAAAGGATAAGCACGGGAAAAATGTCTATTTCCCTTTATTTCAAAATAGCCAGGTAGCCACCAATAAAAGATCATGTGACGACGAACAAATCATGCTTTTGGATCCATGCAGGAGAGACGACCCCGGTTTATTGACCTTTAATGATAAAGGTATTGCCATTCCTGATGCGGCGGCAATACTTGACCCAGATGATAAGGTTAGAGTCGAAGTCTCAATACGGGTTTATCACCTTGATCACACACCGCTGGAAGAATTACGCGAGCGAGTATGGGGAGTATGTCAACGAAAAATTGACGAGATAAGGAAAATAACGAATGACCCTGATGGGATGAGTAATTTTGGAAAAAACAGGATTAAGTTTTTAAAAGACGAAATTAGGGGAATGACGGAACGAAGTCAGGAAGTATCGGCGGTTGCCATTGCTTGTTGTGGACAAAATGGGTTGAAGGTATTAACGCAGGATATATAAGATAGCCTTTTCTGTGGTTAACACTTTCTATATTAGAGGTTGCTGGTTTGAAATGGTAAAGAAGGCTAAAAAAAGTATAGAACTCTGCGCTGACTATCATAGCCGCTAAGCGCGGCCACGGAGCCAGCGCCCACGTTCGTGGCAATTAGAAGAAAATAAAAAACCAAACAATAAAAAACAAACAAAACGAGACGAGCGAGTCAAAGAAGGAACATTTAAGGGACGCAACAAAAAGAATCAAAACAAGGCTGTAATCCAACCCTTGCAACACTCATTTTTTAACCATAAATTTCAAATCATGAAAAAGTTTTTCATTTTCCAGCTATTCTTTCTACTGTCGGCAAGCACTGCCATATCCCAAGGCTATTTCAGTTTTGTGATAGAAAGCACCCGAAACGCCGACCTCATCGTTGAAGGTACTGTTGAATCGTCAGAACCGTTCCAAGACGGAAAGGGCGTCATCTACACCAGAAATTACCTGTCCTACAGACAGGTATTGAAAGGGCAAAGTGTGCAAAACGGCATTGTCTCCATTGAGACACCGGGCGGCAAATTCGGCGAAGTCGAAAGCGTCTGCTTTCATTGCACGAAACTAAGCGTTGGAGAAAAAGGCCTGTTCTTCCTGAAATCTGAAGGTGGCAGGTACGTGCTGCTGAACGGAAATGCGGGCAAGGTCCACCAACTGAACATTGATGGAACAAGGCAAGGGGTCGTGCCGTCTTTGAGGGAATACGTTCCCGATTGGGGCCTACTCGTTTCAGGCATAAAAAGGGTCGTTGCCGGGGAAACCATTGTACAAGGCGACCTGATGCCAACGCTCACCGAACTGTGCTACAAAGTCGACAGCATAAAACTCCTTGATGAAAAGCATATTTCCGCAAAGGTTTATGCGAAATCCAATACGGCCAACCTAAAATTCGGGGGCGGGGAAATCTCCATAAAATACCCTACGGATATATTGGGGAGCAATATTGTCCAAAACAACCTGCTTACCGTTTCGGCAGGTGATTTTGTGTCGAACAGTGCCGTTTACAGCGTTTCCGCTGTTGATTTGAGCGCCAATGAGTTCAAGTTGGCGGTTGGCAGCAACTGTACAGGGGGTTTGTCATATGCCCTGATTGGCACCAGCTTCAAAGAAATCGCAGAAATGGTGCTTGAAGTTGACCTTTTGCAGGCCAATGAACTAATCAACAATACACAGATAACCGACGCAAAGGGAAAGTACTATGACCAATCGTTGACCGGGTGCAACGATTTTAGGGAAATTTGTTTGGATGGGGAGTATTTCGTGGTGAGCTGCAGCGACATGGCGGTAGCGTTTGTTGATGAAAATGGACAGCCTGCCGTGGCCGGTGCTGGGATAGGGACTATTGCAAGAATTACGGGACAAGGTTTTGAAGGCACACCTGGCAAACTGATAATTCCTGACGCAAATACCGATGTTGACAACGGAATAGTATTGGAAACTATTGGTTCGACCTTGCTTTCATGGAGCGACAACTTGATTGAGGTAAATGTAACGGCCATTTCGCCACCGGGCATAATGGGGAGCGGGCTTTGGCGTGTTGACCCGGCTGGATTATTGGACCTCCCATGCAGCGAGGAGGTTGATGTCAAGTTTTCACTTCAATTGGGGACGGTTACGGATACTGATGAAAACGGTAACTCAACCCAAGTTTCAAAGCATATTCGTAGGTATAGCCTGAATTCGCTTCAGGGAGCCATCACCTTTTACCTTGACAATACGATTAACGCCAATCAGGCGCTTAGCAACCAGGGACTTACGTTTGCCGAAATAGAAATGCTTGTTAAGGAGGCACTTTGTGAATGGGAGGAGAAGACCGGGATTAGCATCAATTACCTGGGAGGGATTAATCCGAATGACCACCTGATTAATGATGATGGGTTGAACGTGATTTACTTTGCGGACGAAGCTACCGTGTTGGCTCTTTCAATGGGGACGCATACTGCGGCAGTAACAAAGGTAACTGTAGAATCACAACCGGGTTGTACAGAGATAATATCAGGAAATCCAAATGATGCGATTGTAAGGTATCCAATTGTTACGGATTCATACATTGCGGTAAATCAAGAGCTTGATTGGCACGATAAGAACGACGGTTCGTCAATTGGTTTGAATGAAACCGACTTGTACACAGCTATCCAACATGAAATCGGACATGCTTTGGGGCTGAACCACGCTTTAGACCCTGCTCAAGGCACAAATGATTCACGTGCTATGTACCCATTTATTCCCCAAGGTAACGACAACAAGCATGCAATAGACAGCGGAGATGAAGCAGGGGGCGAGTACCTTGCCGAAAAAAGCAGGGAACTTTTACTGAGCACGAATTTGGTAACTACTGCTTGCAAGGAAGATTATTCTCTAAACGATGCTAAGTTTTGTACCCTCACCTCAATTCGTGATGTCAGCAAGGAAGTTGATTATTTTAAAGTCTCTCCCAATATCTGCAAGGTCAATCAGCAGATATTTGTTAAAAATGAGCGTAATCAACTTACTGCCTTTATCCTGTCAAACTCATTGGGGGTAGTTATAAATTCTTTCCAATTAGGGCCCAACGCTACTTCAAACCTTGAATTCCAACACAGCGGTGTTTATTTCCTATCTGCCGTATATGATGGGCAATTGTTCACCCAAAAAATAATTGTCCAATGAAAAAACTATTCATATTTGGCATAGTAGCTTTATTGGCGTCTTGTAATACTCAAAGACGTACTACAACCGGAAACACTCATCAAGAGTCTTCAATTTTGAAAACTGAGTTATCCTTTAACAACTGCGATAGTGTTGTGGCATTTTTGAAGACGATGATTATCAATAATAACTCGGATACAAGTTTAAGGGCAGGGGATTTCCGCATACCGTTCATAAATTCATCCTACGAAAATACCAGAAGCCTTTTTCCAGAAAAATGTTTTGTTGGGATGCCCGCCGATGATTTAATTTCTATTTTCGGCAAATGGGATTATTCGGGAACTTCCACGCATCATCCAGCATGGTATGTGTTGAAATATCCATACGGCACCAAATTGGTATTTGAAGTCTGGATTAAAGATAGGGTTGTCGAGAAATTCAAGGTTGTACCGAGTTCTGATGATTCAACCAACCCATCGAACAAAAAGCGATGAATATCGAAATGATTGGATAAAAGTTAAGGAGCTATTGAGAGTGAAATCTTGGTAGTTCCATTTTTGTGAGATAAGATGAATTAAAAAATGCCACGAACAACGCATATACGCCCATTTGCCCTAAACGGGCAAACGGCGTATATGCAACCGTTCGGCGACACCCAAAAAAAATAAAACTAATTGTGTTGCAATTTGCTGTTTTTACCTGACTCCAATATCTTTGCACAAATATTTGATCAATGGATTTTGCAGACGTCAAAAACGACATCGCCTTGACGAATTCCCGAACAAGCTCTAAACGCAGCCTTACAATTGCAGGGTAACGAACGGGTGGTGAGCGTTTCACTTGCGAATCCCTACCAATTCCCGCGCATTGCGGGAGAAAAAGTGACCATTCTTGATGTGCGGGCGACCGATCAGTCAGGACGTAAGTTCGTTGTAGAAACGTCAGTTCGGCGAAGCCAAATGCAGGTGGCGGACAAAAAGGGATTTGATAAACGGGTGCAGTATTACATTGCTCGTGACTACTCTATGCAATTGACTTAGGAGAGGATTACCCTTTGCTCAATCCTGCTTATTTCATCGGCATACTGGATTTCCCATTTGGTGAAGGAGACAAATACAAGACGCATCATTTGATGTTGGAAAAAGAAACCTATGATCATTTATTAAAAGACATCCAATTTGCATTTAGGGGCGTGTCGTAAATAACTTCCCCGTTTGTGCGGTGGCTTTTTCCATCAGGCTGCGTTGATCGTCGGTCGCGTAGTTTAGGCTATGCTCCCTTCTCGCGCCTTGCCTGATGAAAAAAAAACCTCGCCCAATTCACGTAACTTATTTACGACACGCTCCTTAAAAATACAAAATTATGAAACCAGGCAAATACGATAAAAAAGTACATCTCTACTTCACACCGGATGAACTGGATTTTTTACAGGAAAACACCTGGCAAATGGCCGAATCTTTTGGTTTGGATACACGAATCGCCAATCTTACAGGCAAACGAGCAGTTGGGTTTTATAGATGGGATTTGGAGTGCTTACAGGAGGTCACCGATAGTGCCAGAATAGAAGCGCCCGTTGAACAGCATAAAATGATAGACAACCTTTTGCAAAAAATCAGTGAAGCGATGCTTTTGACATAAAAACGGGATCACTGGCACTCCGCTGGCTCCAAATATTCGCAACGTAGCTCGTGAGCATCTGTGATGCGATGTGAGGTGTGAGCAATGCTTGCCCCGAAAAAGTCGGGGTCTCTGACTTGCGAATAAAATAATAAAACAAGTCAGAAGCTTGTAAAACAGTGCGTTTCGGGTGGCAGACCCTCACGAGCAGGTAAAGCGAAGCCTGATAATTTGCTGGCTTGGGAAGATGTAAAAGCCTCTATTGAAAAATAGGCATTTACGGGGAGAGCCTTTAATCCATTGGATTAATCACGGTAAGACCTGAAATCCCTTAGAAATCAGCAGTGTTTCTTGTTATCAATTCCGCACCACGAACAATAGCAGATGCTGCTATCAATGAATCACCAAGCGATAGTTTCTTGCTTTGACGGAGTTCAATAGCTTTTTGAATTATTCGGTCGTCAACAGGTACTGGTTCTAAAATTAGAAATAGGCTTTCAAAATAAATAGCCTGTTGCGGAGTGATTTTCATATAACCAAGTGTTTCGACCTGACTGATAACAGAAACTAAGCTTCTGGTATCTGTTACATAAGGTTGCAAGATATTGGTGAACTCCTGCTCACCGGAATAGATCAAAATATTGGTGTCTAAGAGCTTCATAAGGATTTAGTCTCGAAATGGCAATTCCCGGTCTTTTCTAACCTCTTTTTGCCAAGTTAGCGCATCTCCGAAACTTTTCATATCGCATCCTGCACGTACGATTTTCAAGGCAGCTTCTACCTCAAATTTGGCTTTTTCACCTTCATCAAGCGTTGAAACAGATATGCGCAACCGCTTTAGCAATGGCAGTAATGCGTCCAAATCAGACTCGTTAGGAATATCTAAAAGAATTTGCATGGGTGCAGATTTTTTACAAAAATACGGTTTTTCCTGTGGGTTGTCCTTGCTCCTGTTGGCATTATGGCTGCTTGCTTCAATCACGAACCTTCATAAGAATTGCGCCAGCGGGGCTTTTAAGGCACCGCATGTTCGGAAAATGATTGATGAGTATGCGCCTGTTTAGGCATCGCTGAATTTCCAAAAACGACAAAGCCGGAGCGCGGAATCTTACTTCCAGCCTCCGGCTTTGTCAATTGAATACGCTGTGCTATATATTCTTAATCGAATTGCGATCCGTCAGAATCTCCTTCAGCTCTTTCAAAAACTTGTACTGGTGTGGCAATACTTTTTTAACGGCTTCTTTCAGGCCAAAAAAAGTGCCTTTATCCATTTGCAGCACTTTGTTTTTGAGCTGTACTGCGTCTTCGTACAGCATGTGCTTTAGTGATGGAATTTCGTGCCAGTCGCCTTCCACGGCCCAGGCTTTTTCTGTAGCGCCATCGTCCTGTTGCACCGGGTCGAGCGAAATAAGGCGATCCTGATCAATCAGCGGCTGCGATTTGTATTCGGCAAAATCGCCTTCCGGGATTTCCCAGTTTTCGTTTTCCTCAGAATCATTGACCAAAAAAACCTCCAAACCGCGTTCGCGGAAGCGGTAGATGATCAAACTTGCTTTTTCACTAAAGCTCATCGTGCAAAATTAAGAGTAGAAAGGATAAAGCGGCAATTGTTGTCGTACATGTTCCCGAGTAACAACACTGTCTTTCCAACATCCCCTTACTGAAAAGGTTGCGCAAAGAAAGCTTTTTTCGTTGCATTGTCAAAGCAGCGGAGAGTTATTTACGACACGCTCCTTACCGGTACCTCGTGCCAAACATCAGGTTGCGGTGGCCGCACTGAGCGCTGGCAATGCCACCTACGCCGAAATTTAGCTCTAAGGAAACGCCGATTCGATAAGGCCGGGTTGGTTTCTGTGAAGGGTAAGTGGTATAAAACGCCGGGTAGTTGCCTGCTTTTCCTTTGGCCGAAACGAGGTCAGCCAGGGCAAAATCGGCCCGCAGGCCAATTTTGAGCGTCAGGGTTTCATTGGCCGCTAAGAAGCCTCCAATGCCAAAAATTCCGGCTAAGTAAGATTTTTCGTATTCGCCGTCCAATTCAACCGGCTCAATGCCAAGTCGTTGGCGAATTTCACGGATGTAAGCGATTTTTGGACCGATCTCCACATAAGCGCCGAAGTCCGAATAATAGCGATAGAGCAAATTCAACTCGGTCGTTTTCCAGTTGACCCTGTTTACAACTGACCCTGTCGAAACGGAGTCGGCTCCCCTGAAATTGAATTGCTGCTGATTGTTTGCCAGAATAACTTCCAAATTGATGCCGTGGTAATCGCCCACATTGATGCCGGCTACCAATCCCGACGCTAAGGCATGCCCCAGGCTGTAATCGTGCTGTGGGTCGCTGGCAATGTTGTCATTATATATGCCATTAAAATGAAAACCGGCGCGCGCGCCCAGTTCAAGCCAGAGTTGAGCGTTGGCGGGAATTGCTTGCGACAAGAGCGCGAGACTGAGAAGTAGTAATTTCTGCATAGTCATAGTGGTTGATTTCACATCATTGTGTACTGCAAATAAAAACAACTCCGGCCATTCTTACAAACCCTGGCAAGGCTTAATAATAACTTAACAAACGATTAATAGGGAGTTTATACTGGCGGCGTAATCTTGCAGCGGTTTTTATAAACTAAATAACGCTCTTTATGAACCGTACACTCTACGCTTTTATCATTCCTTTTCTACTCCTGACCCTCCAGGCAGTCGCGCAGCCGATCGTTCCGATCACGGACGCAGACATCGCGCCGGGGCAGACGGTTAACTGGACCAAAGACAAAATCTACTTACTCAACGGACTTGTGTTTGTGGAAGAAGGCTCCACCCTTAACATCGAGGCAGGTACAGTAGTGAAATTCACGCCACTTGCAGAAGTGGGCAACCCTTCCGCACTCATCATCGCCCGCGGCGGTAAAATTTTCGCCGAAGGCACTGCAGATGAGCCGATCATTTTTACGGCTGAAGCAGACGATGTGAACGATCCGGACGACCTCGGCCCAAGCGACAACTCGCTCTGGGGCGGTTTGGCCATCCTCGGCAATGGGGTTACTCAAAAGAATGGTAACCCAACCGCTAACCTGGAAGGCATCCCCACTACTGAGCCACGCGGCAACTATGGTGGAAACGACAACACCGATGATTCGGGCGTTTTGAAATACGTCTCCATCCGCCACGGCGGTCGCCAGATTGTGTCAGGCAATGAGCTGAACGGTTTGAGCCTCGGCGCAGTTGGCAGCGGCACCACGCTGGAATACATCGAAGTTTATGCCAACTCAGACGACGGCATCGAATTTTTCGGTGGCGCACCGAACCTGAAATACGCAGTTGTGGCATTCGCCGAAGACGACAGCTATGACTGGGATGAAGTTTTTACCGGCCAGGGACAATTCTGGTTTTCGATCCAGCGCCCGGATATTGCCGACCTCGGCGGTGAATTGGACGGCACGACGCCCGACGACCTCACGCCTTATTCCAACCCAACCGTTTACAACTGGACGCACATCGGTGCAGGCCCGGGAGCTACTGCTGCCAATCCATTGGGCTGGTTGTTCCGCGCGGGTACGGCAGCTACGGTAGCCAACTCGATTGTGGTTTCCCAAAAAGGGAAAGCCATTGAAATTCAGGATAAAAACGCAGGCACCAACGATGCCCACCAAAAAATGCTGAACGGCGAACTGCGCATCCTGAACAACTTGTTCTGGGAAGCGGGTTCAAATTCGACCATTGACGCATCGGCTACGGGCATCATCCGGGTGACTTCCGGCCAGCCAACCCAGGACGACCCAACAGGCGCTACGGTTGTCAGCAACCTGACGCTGAACAACAACCTTTTTGCGAATCCAAAAATCAGCAGCATCAGCCGTACGCAGGACAACGGTCTGGATCCTCGTCCTTCCGGCAACAGCGCGGCCTACAATACGCCGCTCGCAGCAATCCCTGCCGGTGATTTCTTTTCTGAAGTAAATTATAAAGGCGCATTCAGCCCGTTTGCAGATGATTTGTGGATCAAAGGCTGGACAGCGCTTGACCGCAACAATCACCTTGCCGAACTTAGTGGCGAAATCGTAAACATTGACGACAGCAGCATCCAGCCTTGCGAAAACGTAGTCTGGACAAATGATAAAACCTACGTGGTCAACGGCCTCACTTTTGTAGAAGATTGTGCGACGCTGACCATTGAACCGGGTACAGTTGTGAAATTCACGCCACTTGCAGAAGTGGGCAACCCTTCCGCACTCATCATCGCCCGCGGGGGTAAAATTTTTGCTGAAGGTACTGCCGCTCAGCCCATCATCTTTACCGCCGAAGCAGACGATGTGAACGATCCCCTTGACCTGGGGCCTACCGATAACTCCCTGTGGGGTGGTTTGGCCATCCTCGGTAAAGGGGTTACTCAAAAGAATGGTAACTTAACCGCTAACCTGGAAGGCATCCCCACTACTGAGCCACGCGGCAACTATGGTGGAAACGACAACACCGATGATTCGGGCGTTTTGAAATACGTCTCCATCCGCCACGGCGGTCGCCAGATTGTGTCAGGCAATGAGCTGAACGGTTTGAGCCTCGGCGCAGTTGGCAGCGGCACCACGCTGGAATACATCGAAGTTTATGCCAACTCGGACGACGGCATCGAATTTTTCGGCGGCGCGCCGAACCTGAAATACGCGGTGGTAGCTTTCGCCGAAGACGACAGCTACGACTGGGATGAAGTGTATACCGGCCAGGGACAATTCTGGTTTTCGATCCAACGCGCAGATGTCGCTGACCTCGGCGGTGAATTGGACGGCTCGACTCCCGACGACCTCACGCCTTATTCTAACCCAACCGTTTACAACTGGACGCACATCGGTGCAGGCCCGGGAGCTATTGCAGCCAACCCCTTAGGCTGGTTGTTCCGCGCCGGTACAGCCGGTACGGTAGCCAACTCTATGGTCGTGGCTCAAAAAGGAAAAGCCATCGAAATTCAGGATAAAAACACCGGTACTAACGACGCGCACCAGAAAATGTTGAACGGCGAACTGAAAATCCTGAACAATGTGTTTTGGGAAGCGGGTTCAAATTCGACCATTGACGCATCGGCTACGGGCATCATCCGGGTGACTTCCGGCCAGGCTACCCAGGACGACCCGTCAGGCGCAACCATCGCAACAAACCTTACGACGAACAATAACCTGTTCTCTAACCCAGGCATCCAGAGCATCAGCCGCATTCAGGACAACAACCTTGACCCGCGCCCAAGCGGTAGCGGTGCAGCCGTGAATACGGCCCTGGCAACTTATCCGGCAGGGAATGCTTTCTTTACGCCGGTCGCTTACAAAGGCGCATTCAGCCCTTTCGCTTCCGATCTTTGGATCAAAGGCTGGACCGCATTGGAGCAGAACCAACACCTGAAAGACCTCACGCAGGGCGGACAGATTGAATTTGTGACGGATGTTGATGTTCAGCCTTGCGACAACGTGGTCTGGACAAACGACAAAACATACATCGTTGACGGCGTGCTTTTTGTTGAAGATTGTGCTACGCTGACGATTGAAGCAGGCACGGTGGTGAAATTTACATCGCGCGCCGATGTGGGCAACCCTTCCGCGCTGGTTGTCGCCCGTGGTGGCAAAATTTTTGCAGAAGGAACGGTGGATCAACCCATCATTTTTACTGCGGAAGCAGACGACGTAGCTGATCCTTTCGATTTGGGCCCAACCGACAACTCCCTGTGGGGCGGTCTGGCTGTCCTCGGTAAAGGCATTACGCAGAAAAACGGCAACTCAACGGCCAACCTCGAAGGCATTCCGACAACCGAACCCCGCGGCAACTACGGCGGAACGGACAATACAGACAACTCGGGCGTACTGAAATACGTCACCATCCGCCACGGCGGTCGCCAGATCGTATCCGGCAACGAGCTGAATGGCTTGAGCCTCGCAGCAGTTGGTAGCGGCACCACGCTGGAATACATCGAAGTATACGCCAACTCAGATGACGGCATCGAATTTTTTGGTGGCGCACCGAGGCTGAAATACGCGGTGGTGGCTTTCGCCGAAGACGACAGCTACGACTGGGATGAAGTTTATACTGGCAAAGGCCAGTTTTGGTTCTCCATTCAACGCCAAGACATCGCTGACCTGGGTGGCGAATTGGACGGTTCTACACCTGACGACCTTTCCCCTTCTTCCAACCCGACGGTTTACAACTGGACGCATATCGGCTCAGGCCCTGGCGCTACCGCAGCTAACCCTTTAGGCTGGTTGTTCCGCGCCGGTACAGCGGGCACAGTAGCGAATTGTATCGTTGCTTCGCAAAAAAACAAAGCGCTGGAAGTGCAGGACAAAAACACAGGTACTAATGATGCGCATCAGAAATTGGTGAGCGGCGACCTGAAAATCCTGAACAACCTGTTCTGGGAATGCGGCTCGAACACGAATATAGACATAACAGGAAGCGGTATCATTCGCGTGACCTCAGGCCAACCCACCCAGGACGACCCAAATGCCCTGGTACTCATCAATCACCTGAACACCAACAGCAACGCCATCGCAGATCCGCAAATCGTTCGCATCAGCCGCGACCAGGACAACCTGCTTGACCCGAGGGTGTTGACAACGGGCGCTGCTTACAATACCACATTAGCGGCTTATCCGGCAGGCGATCCTTTCTTCACCCCGGTGAACTACAAAGGCGCATTTTCGGAAAGTGATGTCAATTTTTGGCTCAGGGGCTGGACGACGCTTTGGACAAACCAGCACATTGGCTTGGTGAACAGTACGGAACAAGTGGATCAGGCGCTGAACGAAGTGTTCAACATCTTCCCGAACCCGGCTTCTGGCATGTTCTCTGTGGTTTCCAAATTCAACGAACCGGTCAATATCGAAATTTTCGACCTGTCGGGGCAACGCCTGCGTATCTTGAATTCGGTGGCAGATGAGCTGACGCGGATCGAAATAGCGGCACTGCCGGCTGGCATGTACCTGATCAAGTTTACAACTGCGGGTGGCAAATTCGCAACGAAAAAACTGATCGTGGAGTAGATGTTAGACGGTTTACTTTTACGTGTCGGACACTTCCAAAGTGTCCGACACGTAAAAGTAAACCGACTAACATCTTAATAAAAGGGCTAAAGCAGTTGGAATACCCACCACTGCTTTAGCTTTTTGCATTGATAATCAACTATAAAAACAATATGAGCAAGCTTCCTTTTTTCTTCATCGCGATTTTAATGACCGCCTTGTACTCGCTCCCCGCGATGGCGCAAAAAGGCGTAATTTCCGGCAAGGTGGTTGACAAAGCAACCGGCGAAACCCTCATCGGCGCATCCGTTTACATTGAAGGGGTAAGCGACAACACCATCGGTACCATTACCGATTTTGATGGCAATTATTCCTTTGACACGGATCCTGGCACCTACGACATTGCGATCAGCTACATTTCTTATACCAAACAGTTGATCAAAGGCGTGGTCATTAAAGCAGGCGATGTAACGACCTTAGATGCGGCGCTGGAAGGCGAATCGGTAGGCCTGACAGAAGTGGTCGTGCAGGCATCGGCGGTCAAAAACACCGATGCTTCCCTGATTGCTTTGCAGAAAAAATCCTTTTCCATTCAGGACGGGATTTCTTCGCAGCAAATCAGCCGCACAGGCAGTTCCAACGCTGCGGACGCCATGAAACAGATGACTGGCGCAGTCGTGGAAGACGGCAAATTCATCGTCATGCGCGGGTTGGGCGACCGCTATTCGCTGTCACAACTGAATGGGGTGACCATGCCCAGCACCGACCCTTACCGCAATAGCTCCAGCTTAGACCTGATTCCTTCGCAGATGATCGAAAACATCGTGACGACCAAAACCTTCACCCCCGACCTGCCTGCGAACTTTTCCGGTGGTTTGGTGAATGTGACTACGAAGTCGCTCCCGGATAAATTCACCCTGCACTTTGAGTTGAGCGGTGCCTACAATACCCAGGCTTCTCTGATTGACAACTTCCTCAGCCAAAAGGCGGGTGAAACCGACTGGTTGGGCTTGGACGACGGCAGCCGCGATCAACCGGCACTTTTGCTGGATGAAGCCGTGCGCAACCGCTTGTCTTCGAGCACTTATCTTGATGCCAGAAAACGCGATTCGGTGAATGTGCGCAACATTTTTCACGAATCTTCGCGCGCCCTTAGCCACGAATTTGTACCCACGACCAAAAGTTCGCCGCTCAATCACGGCCTCAACTTTTCCATCGGCGACCGCTACAAACTTTTTGGCAAAGACCTCGGCTTCACGCTGGGCATCAACTACTCGCGCAACTTTAACCATTACGAAAACGCGACGGTTGCGACTTATATCAACAACAACTCTACCCAACTTTTTGACTACCAGGCTTTAACGGAAACGCGCAGCGTAGAAAATCCCCACCTTGGCGCGTTGTTTAACCTGAGTTACAAGTTGTCGAACAACGACATCATCAATGCGAATGTGATTTTTAACAACGACGCCGACCTCACGTCGCTTTCGCAAACCGGTCGCTATCTCGGCCAGGTGTCGGATGCTACGGCGAATTTTAATACCAACTCCATCGGCTTCACGCAAAGACAGTTTACAACCTACCAGTTGAGCGGCAGGCACGTATTCACCAAGTTGAATAAGATTGAAATCGAATGGCTGGGCTCCGCAAGCAACTCTTTTCAGAGAGAACCAGACCTGCGCTACTTCGCCTATACGGTTTCGCCGGACGAAGAAGGCGTACCGCAATACTACATCAACAACTCTGAAATCGCATTTCCATACCACTTCTTCCGCGATTTGCAGGACGACCAGCTGCAGGGCAAAATAGACATAACCATTCCTTTCCTCACGAGGGGCAACCCGGGAAGTTCGAACCGCATCAAATTAGGCGGGATGTACAGCAGCACGCAGCGCGAATTTGAGGAATACCGCTACCAGATGAACAACACCGGCGTGCCTTCCACCCGCAACTTCACGGCTTTTGGGGGCAAATTCGAGGATTTTTTCAACAACGATAACTTCGGTATTATTGACACGGTCTTCAATACAGACGGCAGCGTTCAGCGCTACACCACCGGCTGGCACTACATCAACCAGATCAACAACCGCAACTTCTACACCGGCGAGCAAACCATCATAGCTGCTTACCTGATGGCCGTGTACAACCTGACGCCCCGCCTGAAATTTGTGGGTGGTCTGCGCATGGAAACGACGGACATGAGCGTCATCAGCCGCGACGTGAACGTGCCTGAAGGCAAAATTGACCTGACGGATTTTCCTTATTCCGCCAGTTTGATTTATTCCTTGTCGGAAAAAGCCAACCTGCGTCTGGCGGCCACCCAAACCCTGGCGCGCCCGAACCTGCGCGAGCTGGCTCCGTTCGAGCAGTTCGACACTAAAAACGGGTTCTTCAGCCTCGGCAACCCGGATCTGGATCGCACCCTGATCCAGAACTACGATTTGCGCTACGAACTGTATCCGCGTTCGGGCGAATTGCTGGCCATCAGCGCATTCTACAAGCAGTTCGACAACGCCATCGTGCGGGCTTTTGTGCCGCAGGCGACGATTCCGGAATTGAAGTTCATCAACGTAAAAGACGCGGAAGTGTATGGGATAGAAGTAGAATTCCGCAAGCAATTGAACGCGATCAGCCCGGCGCTGGAGCATTTTTACTTCAGCACCAACTTCGCCATTATCCAGTCGAGCTACCCGATTCCGCAGGACGAAATCGAAAACTCGCGCAATGTGGACACGACCTACACTACCACCACGCGCCCTTTCCAGGGCCAGGCACCGTTCATTGCGAACGCCATCCTGACGTATTTGGACAGCGAAAAAGGTTGGGAAAGCTCCATTGCATTCAACGTTTCGGGGCGCAAACTCTACAACATCGCCCTGCGCGCTACGCCAGACATTTACGAAGAACCGGCGCCGCAGTTGGACTTCAAAATTTCAAAGCGCTTCGGCAAAAATTATTCGGTTGCCTTCACGGCAAGAAACATCCTGAACCCGATGTTTGAGCGCACACAGACCTACAAAGGGGTGACGTACATCGCTGATTCTTATCAGGCGGGCACACTGCTTGGGTTTAATGTGGCGTATTTTATTCGGTAGGATTAAAAAAATCAGCGCAATTCATTTCAATTTAAGTGGTTACGGACTGTACTTTTGATAAAGTGCAGTCCGTTTTTTTGTGGTCGCCAATAAGATATCCCGCTAAGGAAGCAAAGGTTACGCCAAGAACGCTAAGTAGTGCCTGTCTTTAGAGTCCGATAACTGCGTTGTGCTCGACCCCGAAACGGGATATTATTTGTCTATTGAATAATTGGGTGAATTGGAACGACAGGATAAAGGTCTCGCAAAGGAGCAAAATGAAAACAGTCCACCCGCCGTTTTGGAAATTGTTGTCTAAAGGAGTATCATTACCCTGAAAAACACATAGCCAATTTTGAAGGCCGAAACGTTGACTATGACCAAAGACGGAGTGATCCGCATTTTGCTGGTATTGTTGCCGCTGTTAATTTTGATTGGGGTAAAGCCGCCTGTGCTCTCTGCACAGCATGACCCGCGTTTTGTCCATTATTCTACCTCTGACGGACTTCCCAGCAACCGCATCACCGTTTTGGCAGGCGACCAGGAAGGTTTTCTTTGGGCAGGCACCCGCAATGGGTTGGCCCGGTACGACGGATACCGCTTTACGGCCTTCGCAGAAATGCAACCTGCAGCCGGACTCCCGGAAGAGGAGGTCTCGCTGCTGCTCGTGGATAAAAACCAGGGGCTTTGGGTGAAATACCTTTCCGGCAAGTTGTACCGCCTTGACCTGCGCACTTACCGCCCGGAAAAATTCGAAGTCACCTTTTTAAATCAAACGCCTGGGGCTTACAATTCCAGCTGGGAAGACGAGCAGGGAGATATCTGGTTTGCCGCTTCTAACGGACTGGCGAAGTACCGGCAAAAAGACAGGCAATTTCAGCATTTCCCGCTGAGCTGGCAGGGCAAAGATGTTCCGGTTACTCAGTTTTGCAAAGGCGAAAACGGCAACTTGTGGATATCCGGCGATCGGGGTATTTTTCGCTTTGATACCAAGACGCATACCTGCATGCCGGAACGGGGTTTGCAAGGAATTGACAACGGCGGCTTGTCCATCATTGCCAGCGACAACGAAGGATTGCTCTGGCTGTCCAATTGGGGCGGCAAGGATCGGGGACTGATGTTGTACGATCCGCATCAGAAAAAAATTTTAGAAAGGTTCACGGCTCGACCAGACGATCCCAACTCCCTCACCAACACCGACATGAACTGGATTTTTCCCGACGGGGATTCCATCTGGCTGGCCACCAATTCAGGCGGATTGTGCCTGTTTGATAAAAAACAAAAACACTTCCGCCGCTTTGTTGCAGATCCAAAAAATCAGACGAGTTTCTGGCTCGATCAAATCTCCTATGTGACCAAGAACCTGTTTGGCAACCTCTGGATCGGAAGCTCGTATCTGCTTTATCAGGTTCCGGCAGGGCAAAAGACCACAACGCTGCTGACGCACAATCCTTACAATCCCAACAGCCTGATTAACCGTGGTGGCGGCACGCTTTTAAAACTAACAGACACCCTGCTGGCCATTGGTACCTGGGAAGGGCTGAGCATTTACAACCGGATGCGCCAGACTTTTCACAACATTGACCTGCCCATCAAAAAAGCCAATAACCACGATGCTTGCGTAAATGCCATGGCCCGGGCCGACCACGAAACTTTCTGGGTAGGCACCTGGATGGGCCTGTTCCGCATAGACCGGCGAACCGGCGCAGCCAGAGAACAGTACATCACGGGCAAATAGACCTCCCCCGGCTTACCGAGTAGCTCCTTACTCGACAAAGTCGGCAGCATTACCAACCTGCATCAGGACAAAGCAGAAACGCTATGGATAACCAGCACGCGCCGCCGGGTGAGAAAGCTTTTGAAAAATGCGCCACCGAGTGGATTTGAAATTTTGGATACCCTGGTTAAAGACGCCGATCCGCTCAACGATCGGGTGCTTTGTTTTCTGGATCAGAACGAGCAGTATCTGCTGATGGGCACCTACAATGGGCTTATCCGGTATGACCTGAGCAAGGCTGTTTTCCAGACTTTGCCGGTTTCTTTTCCCGGTATAAAAGACGCTTTGGAGGTGAAGCACATGAGCTGGTCTAAAGCCGGCGATCTTTTGGCAATTGTCAATGGCCGGCCATTCCGCATTCCGTTCCGGCAAGGTACTTTTTCTCAAGCTGTTCCTATTGCCGCGCCTTTTCGACTGCACAACTGCCACAACATCATCGAAGATGAAGAAGGCGCAATCTGGATCAGCATGGAAGGCGGGCTGGCGCAGATAAACGAAACCCGGGCTTTCAGCTTTTTCTATGACTCCCGGCATTTTTTGCATGAAAACACATTCATAGGCCTGCCGATTCAAACAGCTGTTAAATATGCGGATGGCAATTTATATTTTGGGGGACTCAAAGGCGTGAACATTATGAAACCTTCCGGACTGGTGTTCAACAGCAAGCCGCCTGTGATAAAACTCATTTCGCTGAAGATCAACGATCACCCGGCCTTGTCCGACACGGCGATACATCTCCTGACCCAGCTCCGCCTCCCTTATGATCAGAATGACCTTTCCTTCGCATTTAGTGCATTGGGATCTTCCATTCCGGCGCTGAACCGCTTCGCTTACCGCCTCAATAAAGGCAAGTGGATTGACCTGGGAACCAACAATACGGTTAATTTTAGCCACCTGGCTCCCGGCAGGTATACCCTGCAGGTGAAAGGTGCCAGCAGCGATGGCATCTGGAATGAATCGGGTAAAGTTTTGCATCTGGTGATACGCCCTCCGTGGTGGGCTACCTGGTGGGCGTATCTTGTTTATGCACTCGTACTTGGCGGGGTGGCGTATAAAATCTATCAATTTCAGCTTCGGCGGGTCAAGCTCGAACAAGACCTGCAACACGAAGCTGATGAACGCGGGCGCCTGTTTGAAATGGACGCTTTTAAAAATCGCTTTTTTACCAACATTACCCACGAATTCCGCACGCCGCTCACCGTAATTCTGGGTATGACGGACCAATTGGGAAACAAATTTCCCAATTCCGACGCTTCGGGCTACCTGAAGCTCATCAAACGCAACAGTCTGAACCTGCTCAGCCTCATCAACCAGATTCTCGACTTGGCCAAATTGGAAAGCAACACGCTGAGCATCAACTATATTCAGGGCGACGTTTTGCCGTATTCGCGCTACATTGCTGAAAGCCTGCATTCCCTGGCAAATGCCCGCAATGTGATGTTGCGCGTAGAAAGCAAGGAACCGGAATTGATCATGGATTACAATCCGGAACGGCTGCTGCAAATTGTATATAACCTCTTGTCCAATGCCATAAAATTTACGCCATTAGGCGGCAAAGTGACCCTGTCGCTGCTGCTTGAAAAAGGACAGGATGACACGAATTCCTCGACAATTCTGGCTGTTTCAGATACCGGCATCGGCATTCCTCCGGAGGCGCTGCCGCATGTTTTTGACCGGTTTTTTCAAGCTCCTTCAGCCAAGGAAGAGGGGACACCTTTCCAAAAAGGAGTTACCTCTAAACAGCCTGACGGAAAGAGTCCGGCAGAGGCTGTTGCAATCAAAGAATCCAGCGGAACGGGCATCGGCCTCGCGTTAACCCGCGAACTCGTTCAGTTGATGAACGGCAGTATGGAAGTGGAAAGCAGGATGGGCGTCGGAACGACTTTTCGGGTACGACTGCCTATTACCCGCAACGCCACCCTTGTAGAATGGACCCCAGAACCTGAATTGCAAGCCCCCATTCCGGAAGCCGCAAGCGGAACAAATGCAGATAGGCAAGCTTCCCATTCCACACATATTCTCCTCATTGAAGACAATCCGGATGTTGTAGAATACCTGACAGCCTTCCTGAAAGGTATCTATCGCCTCGATTTTGCTTACAATGGCCGCGCGGGCATCGAAAAAGCGCTGGAAACTGTGCCGGACCTCATTATTTCCGACGTCATGATGCCCGAAAAGAACGGACTGGAGGTTTGTGACGCCCTGAAACACGACGAGCGCACGAGCCATATTCCGATCATTTTGCTTACCGCAAAAGCAGACCTGGAAAGCCGCCTGGACGGCCTTCGGAAAGGCGCTGATGCCTACCTGGCCAAACCATTCCATGAAGAGGAGCTGACCATCCTGCTGGAAAAGATGCTGGAAAACCGGAAGCGACTCCGGGCACATTACACTTCAGTCTATGTTGCGCCGTTGCCGGAAAGCCACCTCGTTCCGGTGGAAAACGAAGACGCTTTTGTGCTGCGGCTAAAGGCGTATTTTGAAAAAAAACATACCAATCCAGATTTGTCGCTGGAGGATGCCTGTCGGGAAATGGGCATGGGCCGCACCAACCTCAACCTCAAATTACAGGCATTGACCGGCAGCAGCTCCATGCAGTTGTTGCGTGAAATGCGACTTTACAAAGCTAAAAACCTACTGAAAACCACCGATTTGAATGTTTCAGAAGTCGCTTTTCAGGTGGGTTTCAACGACCCAAAATACTTCAGCCGGGCTTTTTCAGAAGTATTCGGCGTGGCACCCAGTGCTGTGCGTGGTAACTAAATCATTAGGATTCACGTATTTCAGCCTTTCGGCAAAATCTCCACGTCTTCCGGCAAAAAATGGGAAGCCTTTGCCCTCCCCTGCACCCACCTTTGCAACACAGGAAACAGACCTCCTGATCTTACGTTTTTCCACAATTAAATGACTTGTTTTATGAATCGCAATCCGTTATTGCTATTCCTGGCGTTGGTTTTTAGCTTAGGTGTTTCCGCGCAAAGCGGATTTTCATCTTCGGTAATAGCGAGCGCCGGCAGTAGCAGTCAAAAGGGCAAAACCCGACTCGAATGGACGCTGGGCGAAACAGCCGTTGCTACCATAATTACAACTTCCGGCCTGCTGACCGAAGGGTTTCACCAACCTGAGATTTTGAAGATTACGCCGGTTTCCGGCGTTCGACCCGTCACCTCCGATACAGAATTGGTCACCATTGCACCGAACCCGGTAAGTACTTGGTTTACGATCTACCTTCCACGCGACTGGAGTGCGCAAACTTCCATGATCGCCTTGTTCGACGCCTGGGGAAAACAAGTGCAGACCGGGCAGATTCAACCCGGCCAAGCGAATGCTGAATGGGACATGAGCATGCACCCCACCGGAACCTACTGGCTGCGCATTGTAGCAAAAGATTCCCAACAAGTTCAAACTTTTAAAGTCATCAAAATTTATTAATCAGTAAACCTGCGATAACTATGAACTTCAAACTTATTTTCACAGCCTTTTTGTTGCTGTTCACCTTGAGCATTTTCGCTCAAAATGCACCTGCCGGTATCAATTACCAGGCTGTAGCCCGCGATGCGCAGGGCAAGGTGCTGACCAACAAAACAATCAACTTGCAAATCAGCCTTTTTACAGGCGAAACAAGCGGAAAAGCGGCTTACCGCGAAGTACACCGCATCCAAACCAACGAACTGGGACTTTTCAGCCTCGTGGTAGGCCACGGAGACATCGTGACCGGCGATTTTGCACAAGTGCCCTGGAGCACCATGAATGTGTGGATGGAACTGGCCATGGATGACCTGGGCGGCAAAGATTTCGAAATCATCAATGCCAGCCAGCTCATGGCAGTGCCTTACGCTTTCCACGCTGGTACGGCAGGAGAGGTTGTGGGCGAAGACAACGGCGCGGAAAAACTGCCGCTTTCTGGAAGGCCAATGGCAATGAACTGACTTTCCCCGGGCCTCATTTCGTAGGCACTATTGACGCAAAAGACTTAGTTTTCAAAACCACCAGCCTCGAACGCATGCGCATCACAGCGGCAGGCGATATTTACATGACCGGCTCCCTGTTCATCTCTTTGGATGTCAATGTGGGACGCGATGCCAATATCGGACGAAACGCCAATGTCGGCCAGGATTTAGATGTGAACCGCGACGCAAATATTGACCGCAATGTGCACATCGGCAACGACTTAGATGGAGACAATAACGGCAACATAGACAAGAACCTGCATGTAGGCCAGGATGCGGACATTGACCGGGATTTGAATGTGGATCGCAATACGCATATCGGCCAGGATCTGGATGTAGACCGCAACGCCAACGTGGACGGTACCTTAGACGTAAACGGTATCGCGCATTTCAACAATACGACCCAGTCTACCACCAAAGACAATGGCGCACTCGTGGTAGAAGGCGGCGCCGGTATCGAAAAGAACCTGAACGTGGGCGGCAATGCACAAATTGGCGGCACTATGACGATTACAGGCATGACTACTTTTGCCAGCACGACAGAATCTACGAACAAAGACAACGGCGCGGTCGTGATTGAAGGCGGTCTCGGCGTGGAAAAGAACGTAAACCTGGGAGGCAACCTCGGCGTCATCGGCAGCAGCGCTGTTGGAGGCAACAGCTCCGTGGGTGGTAACAGCAACGTCACAGGTAACGGTACAGTCGGCGGCACATTGGGTGTAGCGGGCAATACAACGCTGGGTGGTACGCTGGGGGTAACGGGCAACAGTACACTGGGCGGTACGCTGGGTGTAACGGGCATCGCTACGTTCAACAACGCGACTCAATCCACCAGCAAAGACAACGGCGCGGTCGTCGTACAAGGTGGCGTAGGCATTGAAAAGAACCTAAACGTCGGCGGAAGCGCAGTGATTACGGGCAATACCACGACCAATAACCTGAATGTCAATGTAAATGCCAGCGTTAATGGCAATACCTCAACGGCTACACTCGATGTGTCAACCAGCGCCCACATCAGCACCAAACTGGTCGTTGATGGCCTCAATACACTGGGTGGTGGCGACGGCAGTTCTGTCCCTTACCCGCTTGTTGTTTAGGGCAGCAACCAGGGCATCTGGGTGAGCATCAACGAATCCCGCACTACTGGCAATAACTTTGTTACGTTTGTTGATCCCAATGGCGTTCAGGGACGGATCGAAGGCCAAACCCTTGCTGAACTGACAGCCAGCGAAGAATACACGAGTTCAACCACCGTATTCGCTATAGAAATTGCAGGTCTGGCTACGGATGTAGTCGCCCTTGGAGCAGAAGCTGCCACGGTTATCGCGCAGGTCCTTACGGCTGCGGAAGCCGTTTCCATTGGAGCGCAGGCTGCCGGAGCAGCTTTGCAACTTGCTGGTCTGAGCGTAGAATATGCCAACTACATAAACCGTGTCCAGGGTAATGTAGGCGTTGCTTACGAATCCGGTTCCGGTGACTACGCCGAATGGCTGGAGCGCGCTGAATTAGACCAGGACATGCATTACGGTCAGATTGTAGGCGTGAAAGGTGGCAAAATTTCATTAGACACCAAAAACGCCGACCACTACATGGTGGTCTCCAAAAGCCCGATTGTGCTGGGCAATATGCCACGTCCAAACGAAGAATCGAATTACGAAAAAGTTGCTTTTATGGGCCAGGTTCCCGTGCATGTGGTGGGTAAAGTGAACATCGGCGACTACCTCCTGCCTTCCGGAAACAACGACGGCATGGGCATTGCAGTAAGCAAAGAAAATATGAAAATTGGAGACTACGCCCGCATCGTAGGTGTGGCCTGGCAGGCTACCGGTGGCGCTGCCGTCAATTATGTGAATGTAGCGGTTGGCATCAATTCCAATGACCTGACCAGTAAAGTGGAAGCACTGAACAAAAAGGTAGACAACATTATGGCGTTTCTGGAAGGCAAAGCTGCTTTGCTGGACAACCCGGTAGCTGAAGCAGTCGTGGAAGAAACGAATCTGGGCATGTTGTTTTCTGAGGAAGAATTCGATCGTTTCTTAGACAACAATGCTGCTCGTCTGAACTTGTTCTACTCGGAGTTGAGAACAAATCTGAAAGCCCAAGGGGTAGCAGTGGAATCGAATCCTGAACTCGTTGCTTATTTCGACCGTCCGATTGAAATGCTCAAACAACTGCGTCGCGATCCGGCTTTGAAAACAATGTGGGGCAGTTTCGATCAGAAACTGAAGAACAAGGTCAAAGAGTAGTGGTCGCCAACTTCAGTTGGCAGACCAAATGTGCGAACAGCGAGTAGCGGCAAATTTATTCGCCAGTCGCAAAGACTGGCGAATAAATTCGTCGCTAATGCCCAATTTAAAACTGCGGACACAACACCAAATCATCATCATATTCCCCAAGGTAAGCCACGGAAATTTCTAATGCGCCCTGGCCTTGTTTTAGCAAATTTAAGTCGGTCAGGTTGGCGTCGTAGCTCACGCCGATCAAAAATCGGTTGAATTCCAGCCCGAACATGCCCACAATGGCGTCCATGAAGATTTTATCCTGCTCGTTTTTCACCGGACGCACCCAGGCACCGAGGTGCAGGGCGGTGCCGCTGATGTCGTTGACCAAAAAGCGGAAGTTAGCGCCGGCATTAGCTGCGAAGTGCGGCCCCTGGGCATACAGCAACGCTCTTGGCGAAAACTGAATGGAACTCCCCAACGGGATAATGCCGCTCACGTAAGCGGTATATTTTCGGTGCAATTTGTTGTTGCCGCCAAGCTCCGGCTCTTCTTTATTGTAGAAAAAACTGAGTTGTGGTTCTGAAATGTGGTAAATGGCAGCCCCTACAAAAATACCAGCCTGGCGCTCCGGTGCATAGGCGTAGCTGAGGCCGACATTGTAATCGGCAAACGAAAAATTATTTTCCGGCAACACTTCGTTGGTCGGGTCGGTATAACTGCCCGTGCCGTCAAACTGGTCGTTGAAATTGAGCGAGCCATAATTGACGTTCCGTTGCAAAATACCAAACTGCGCCCCAATGCTCAAAAAGTGGTCGTCGTTTTTGTTCAGGGCTTTATGGTAAGCGCCCGACAAGTAAATCTGGTTGGTGGAAAAATCCACGCCCGGCACCCGGTCGCTGTAAAACAATACGCCTGCCCCGACGGCATCGCGCGAAACCGTGCGGTAACTTTTGATGCGGAACCGAAAATCGGTCGCCGCAGAGAAAGTGGCGTAAGGATTATCGAGGACGTTGCGCCATTGGTCGCGGTAAATGAACGAAAGCCGGTACTTGCCTGTATAAGCGCCCGTTAGCGCTGGATTCAGCGTGGTGGGCGAGGCGTAAAATTGGGTAAAGTGCTGATCCTGGCTGTAAAGAACAACGCCTGTGCAGGCGAAAATTAAACAGAGGGCGTACTTTTTAAAGTGCATATTTGATTGGTATTTGTGCTTCGCACCGCGAAGTGCATAGGTTCAGTAACCTGAAACGACAAAAAAATGGTTATCGGTGCAAAAGTAGGTTTTATTAAGACTTTTCAGATTGCAAGCCTCCGGAAAACGGACATTCCAAAAGAAATATTATTTTTGGAATTGAATTGCAAAACAGCAGCTTTCCATGTCCCATTACGGCATCTGTCCAATCAGCATCGCGCCCCTGCGCAGCACCCCTTCCAACCGAAGCGAGATGCTCTCCCAATTGTTGTTTGGCGAAGTGGTGGAAATTCTGGAACTGAAAGGCCGTCAATGGGTTAAAGTGCGCTGTTGCAACGACAACTTCGTGGCCTGGATGGCCGTCAACCAGCTAAAAGCGCTGACGCCTGCCGAATCCGAGCGCTACCAAACGCATTTCGCTTACAGCCTCGAATTGTTCCAACCCGCTATGGCTGGCGATCATTTCCTGCCTGTTACGCTTGGGGCGCACCTGCCGAATTTCGACGGCATGCGCTTTGAATTGTGTGAAACCACCTACACCTTCAGCGGTCAGGCTGTTTTTCCCGATAACATCGAAGCAACGCCGGAATTTGTCGTGAAATTGGCGCGCCGCTACCTGCATGCGCCGTACCTGTGGGGCGGACGTTCGCCCATGGGCATTGACGCGCCCGGTCTCACCCAAATGGTGTTCCGCATGGCCGGCTTCGACATTCCCCGCGAAGCGCACCGACAATTGGCCTTAGGCGAAGCGGTTGACTTTGTGGAACAAGCACTGCCGGGCGACCTCGCTTTTTTTGAAAACAAATTCAACCGCATCAACCATACTGGCATCGTATTGCCCGACGGCCAAATCATCCACGCCTCGGGCCGCGTGCGCATAGACAACTTCGACCATTTTGGTGTTTTTAATGAAGAGCTGGGGCGCTATACGCACCACCTGCGGGTCATCAAGCGATTGCCGATGCGGCGTGCGGCGATGCCTGTGCGGGCTGTTGAGGCGGCGGAGCCGGCAGTGAAGCAGGTGGAGTTGTTTTGATTACATCCCCCCCTCCAAATCCCCAACAATATCCTCCACATTTTCAATTCCCACCGACAACCGTACCAGCCCATCCGTAATCCCGTTTTGCAGCCGCACTTCTTTCGGAATATTGAGGTGCGACATCGAAGCCGGGTGTAGCGCCAACGTATCCACGTCGCCGAGCGTAGGTGCCAACGTGCAAAACCGCAGGCTGTTCATCAGGTGGATTCCCGCTTCGAGGCCGCCTTTCAGTTCAAAACTGAGCATGCCACCAAACGCGCGCATTTGCTTTTTCGCCAAAGCGTGGTCGGGGTGGGAGGGGAGCCCGTTGTAGTTCACGCGCTCCACTTTTGGGTGGTTTTCCAAAAATTGTGCGACTGCTAAGGCATTGGCGCTGTGGCGATCCATGCGCAACGTCAGGGTCTTCATGCCGTTGTGGGTGAGCCAGGCGTCCCAGGGGTTGGCGTTGGTACCAGTCAGTTTCATGGTTTGCCAGACGCGGCCTTTCATCAGTTCCAAATCGCGGCCCACGAGCGCGCCGGCGATGGAATTTCCGTGGCCGTTCAGGTATTTGGTGGTGGAATGCACAATGAAATCCACGCCGTATTGGAAAGGTTGTTGCAGGTAAGGCGTACAAAAGGTATTGTCCACAGCGCTGTAACGTCCATGCCGCCGGGCGATGTCCGACAGTGCGGCGATGTCCACGCAGGCAAGCGTTGGATTGGCCGGCGTTTCAAAATACAGCATCCGGATGCGCGCATCCGAGCGCACCAGGTCTTCTACCCGGTTCAGGTCTTTCAGATCGGTGAGGATGGTTTCGATACCGAGTGGTTCGAAAATTTTGAAAAACAACTCGGTGGTGCCACCGTATAAATTCCCCTGCGTCAGGATTTTATCGCCACTTTTCAGCACCGCCATCATCAGCGTGGCAATGGCCGACATGCCCGAACTGAACAGGATGCCGTGCGCCTCGATTTCCAATCCGTGCGTTTCCAGGGTAGCAATTTTTTCTGCTACCGCTTCGATGGTCGGATTCCCGTAGCGCCCGTAGACATGGCCGACGGTTTTGCCTGTAAAAATGTCAATGCCCTGGTCTACTGACTCAAGTGCAAAAGACGAAGTGGCATAAATTGGCAGCACGTGGGGCGTGGTTGTGCGCGGGTCTTTCGACTCTTTCGCGCAAAGCGAATCAAAACCAATGTTATTCTTCATGCGTTTTTAGCTATTAGGTTTGGCAAAGAACTGAAAAACTCTTTTTGGCAACGACCAAACTTGCTTTAATTTTGCGAAATTGCAAATGCGGTACGAAAAAGTGCAACTTTACAGGCTCATTTGGACAAACCCCTTAAACGAACAGCGTTTTTACAAATAATTGGGATGGACGATAAGAACCGAAGAAGATACGACGACGACTATTTTTTTCAACAAGTGATTGATGTAGATCCAAAACAGTCTTCTATCAGGATTGACAAGTTTTTGATGGATCGGCTGGAAAATACTTCGCGCAACCGCATTCAGAACGCGATTCGCGCGGCTTCTGTTATGGTGGATGGCAAACCGGTGAAGCCCAATTTTAAAATCAAACCGCTTCAGAAAATTACCATCATCTTGCCACGTCCGCGTGGCGAAGGCATCCGTGTTTTCCCCCAAAATATTCCCCTCAACATCGTTTACGAAGACGACGACCTGATGGTCATCAATAAACCTTCCGGCATGCCGGTGCATCCGGGGGTGGGGAATTACAAAGGAACGTTGGTTAATGCGCTGGCTTACCATTTTCGGAGCCTGCCCGTGTTAGATGGCAACGACGAAGACCGGCTCGGCTTGGTACACCGCATTGACAAAAATACGACCGGACTGATGGTGGTGGCCAAAACGGAATACGCCATGGCGCATTTGTCCAAGCAGTTTTATTACCACACCACTGAACGCACCTACTGGGCGCTGGTGTGGGGCGAACCCAAAGAAAAAACGGGCACCATTGAAGCGCACGTGGGGCGGCACCCCCGGTTCCGGAAATTGTTCACCGCTTTTCCGGAAGGCGACATGGGCAAATGGGCCGTTACGCATTATAAAGTACTGGAAAGCCTGTATTACGTGAGCTTGGTGCAGTGCAACCTCGAAACCGGGCGCACCCACCAGATTCGGGTACACATGCAAATGATCGGCCATCCACTTTTCAGCGATGATAAATATGGCGGCGACAGCATCAGGCGGGGCGCTATTTTCAGCCGGTACAAATTGTTTGTGGAGAAATGCTTCTCGATGATGCCGCGGCAGGCGCTGCACGCCAAATCGCTCGGCTTCGAACACCCCACAACCAAGGAACGTATGTATTTTGAAAGCGAGTTGCCGGAAGATTTTCAGTCGGCACTTGATGCCTGGCGGGGTTATGTGACGGTGCGAAAGGATGGAGATAGCCCCCCGACGTAGGCGCGACCCTCGCGGTCGCCCACGTATGGCGCGACCCTCGCGGTCGCTCAAAATATTTAGGGCAGAAGGTTTTCTGTCCCGACGAACAATACCTGAAATGCATCTACACGAACGAATCAACGCCCTCACTGCCCTCGGCGAACACCTGCTCGGCGAAGATGACTACCTGCGGGCCGTGATGCACCGTACGTACCACAACAACCTGTGGTTTACACCGGCCAACCAGGAACAGGCGGTGAAAGCCATAGCACAGCAGTTTTTGGACTCAGAGAAGTTGCAAAACTGGCTTTCGCAATACGAAATACCGGAGCCGGACGCACCCAAAACTGTAGGCTTAGTGATGGCGGGCAACCTGCCCTTAGTGGGGTTTCATGATGTAATGTGCGTTTTTGCAGCGGGCCACAAAGCCAAAATCAAGCTGTCGGAAAAAGATGCTTATCTGTTGCCGTACCTGCTGAAAGTATTGGAAAAAATTGACTTGCACACGGTTGCTTATTTTGAAATTGCCGACCGCCTCCACGACCTTGACGCCACCATTGCCACCGGCAGCAACAATACGGCCCGCTACTTCGAAGCTTATTTTGGCAATAAACCACACATCATCCGCAAAAACCGCAATGCTGTTGCCGTACTAAGCGGAGCTGAAACAGACGCCGAATTGCTGGCGTTGGGAAGCGATATTTTTTCCTATTTCGGCATGGGCTGCCGCAATGTATCGAAACTCTACGCGCCGCGCGGGTACGACTTTATCCCCCTGCTCGAACTCCTGACGGAGTACCGCGAAGTGGTGTTGCACGACAAATACAAAAACAACTTTGACTACAACTTAGCCCTGTGCATGCTCAGCCGCGAACCTTACCTCATGGGCAATGGCATCGTATTGATAGAAAATGCAGCCATCGCGTCGCCAGTCTCCTGCCTGTATTATGAATTTTACGATTCAATCACCGATTTAGAAGCGGAACTTAACAATCGAAGTGCTGAGATTCAGTGCATCGTGGCGAACGCAGCGACGATCGCCCTGTCCGTTGTGCCTTTCGGCAAAGCGCAGCAACCCGGTCTGGAGGATTATGCAGATGGGGTGGATACGATGGCGTTTTTGACCAAATTATAACGCTCGCGCGATGGCTCCGCCTCGCGTGTCCTATTCGCCGGGCTCTGCCCGGCATTAACCAAAAAAAATTCCACCAATTTTCCCATAACAAAAATCAGGCGAGCCAGTATACACCGACTCGCCTGTTCAAATTTATAAAGGGTAAGATAGCTTACCGCGTCACCACAAAACGCTTCGTGATCACGCCTTTTTCTGTCACAATCGTGCAGAAATGAACACCCTGTGCCAGGTTGCTGGCATCTAAGGCAATGGTTTGCGTTCCGGCAAACTGGTTGCCCAGCGTGCGCGTTTGCAAAGTTTTTCCAGTTGCATCAGAAATGATCAGGCTTACATTATCCGCTGCATCTGCGAAAGTCAATTCAATTTGCGCGAGATCCGTGACCGGGTTCGGCATGATCCGGAAACCAGGCAACAGCGCTTTTACTTCTTCGGAAGCCACAATTTCCGAAAGCGGGAACGTGGTTCCGTCCGGCAAGGCCACCCATACGCCAAACGTAGGTTCATCGGCCAGGAAACCTGTTGCAAAAGCAACGCCGGCGCCTCCGGCCAAACCTTGCAACGGTGCAGTATAGGATTTTACAATAACCGTATTGTCTGTGGAAGGCGTCACGTTCAGCGTGTACGTGGCTGCTGGCACGCTCAGGTAATCGGCACTGAATTCGCCGTAAGCGATGTTGTCGAAAATGACTCCGACTCCCGCTGCCACTACATCTACTTCAGGAGCATCTGGTGCGCCATGGTACAGCAACAGGTCAACATTGGCGGCATTTTCAGAGCGCTCACGAGCTGCGTCAAAGATGCGGAGCCCAAACGGCGTGGTGGCATTGCCTACAACACCCGTCGCAAATACTACGTATGCTTTGCCATCTTCAAATGTTACGTTGTCGAACACAGCAATTGCATCGGCGGCAGACTGGCTGTTGGCCGGAGCTACGGCAATTTCGTATGGGATGCGCGTCTCAATGTCAATGAATGGCGTTGCATTACGGAAAGCGAGATCGTTAACCGCCAGATCGCCGTCAATGTAAATATCCACAGTCGGTTCCGGTGAATTGTGGATGATTTGCAGGCGCGATAGCGGTGTCAGTTCTACAACAGCGCCATTGGGCAGTGCGGCAAACAAGCCAAAAGCCGGATCAGCACCCAGTCGCCCGGACGCAAAAACAACAGCAGTAAGACCTCCCAGACCGTTGAGGTTAGCCGCAAACGTGCCTACTAAATCCGGGCTACCCGCTGCGCGAATCTCCAGAAAGTACTGATCTGGTACTACACTCAGGTAGTCTGCGTATTCGCCGTAAGGCAAATTGCCAATCAACTGACCAACACCGCGTGCATCAACATCTACATTGGGCGCACTGGGTGAACCGTGGAAAGTAAGAATATCGATTTCTTCATCGTCTAATGAGAAGATGCGGGCTTCATCATTAACAGCCAACTCAAATGGCGCTGTACCACTGCCTGGGATGCCATTGGCAATCACCGTGTACGTTTTGCCGTCTTCCAGTGTTAGTGTACCTGCGTTGATCAGGATGTCTGCCGGTGTTTGGCTATTGGCCGCAGCCACTCCAAACGTCAGCGGGAAACGTGTAGGATAGAAGGTATAGGGTTCTGCGTTGCGGAAAGACAGATCCTCAATGATTTTGACCGCGTTGTTTACCCACACATCAATGGTGCTAGCAATTGGTGCCGGCGAGTTGTGGATGATCTGTACGGGTGTTACAGGCAACAGGGTTGCTACTGTACCATCCGGGAATACGACCAGCAAGTCAAATCCGGGGTTGCCACCCAACTGACCCGATGCGAATACCACCGCAGCGGCACCGCCAAAGTCGCTGAGATCCGCTACAAAGTAACCAACGGAGGTAGCCGTGCCTTCCGGGCGTACATCCAGAATGTATTGGCCTAAAGGCAAAGAAGCATAAGGCGTAAAATTTCCGTAAGTCAGGCTATCCACCAATTGCGTATCTGGAAAATCAAACACATCTACCGCAGGTGCGCCAGGCGAACCATGGAATACGGAAATATCCACCGCATCTACGTCTACACCTTCTTCGCGCCCGGCATCGGTTACGGCCAGCGTGAACGGGAAATCCGGATCACCGGCGATGCCATTGGCAAAAATGACATAGTTTTTATTGGCTTCGAAGACCAAATTATCGAAGTTGAACAAAGCATCGTCAACCGAAGTACTGTTGCCGAGGGCAACTGCGAGGTCAATTTCAACACCCGGAGGCAGGTCAAAGAATGGCGTAGCGGTGCGGAATTCGAAGTCGTCAATGAACAAATTACCGTTAGCATAAATATCTACCGTCGGTGAAGGCGAGTTGTGTACAATCTGAGCGCGGGCAAAAAATACCTGCGGCAGTTCCACCACAGTGCCATCTGCCAAAGCGGCAAATAGGCCAAAGGCCGGATCGCCGCCCAAAATACCGGAAGCAAAAACGGTGATTGCCTGGCCTTCCAATGCACTGAGGTCAGCCGTAAAGGTCGCCACCACGGTAGAAGAACCCGCAGCTTTCACGTCTAAGTCGTACACCCCTGCCGGCACACCGAGGTAGCCGGAAAAATCGCCGTAAGCGAGGTTAGTGACCAAGTCGCCGCCACCGCGAACGGCCACGTCAACGTTGGGCGCGCCAGGCGAACCGTGGAGCACATTCACCTGAACAAAATCGTTGCCGGAAGCTTCCAATCCTTCATCCGTAACTTGCAAGGTGAAGGGGGTGTCGGTGTCGCCAACAATGCCGCCTGCTGCGATGACGTACGTTTTCGTAGCGTCAAGTACAATGTTGTCAAACGTAGCAATGGCATCGTTTACGGACGTACTGTTGCCCGGGGCGACTGCGAGGTCAATTTCAATGCCAGCGGGTAAATCCACAAATGGCGTTGCGGTGCGGAAAACAAAATCGTCGAGGAGTAATGCGCCATTGGCGTACACGTCAACGGTTGGTGAAGGGGAATTGTGGATGACTTGCACGCGGCTGTTTGCCCTGTCAGAGAGAATGTAAGGGAGAGCGCAGCCAGCAGTGCATACAATTTACGCATACTGGTTTGTTTTGGTTAATAAATTAGATTCATTGATGTAGCCAAAACAGGAAGTGCATTCATGTGTTCACCGGATTATTTAAGTTCAGGCGGTTTTGAAAGGCAGCCGTCACTTTTGGAATTAATTTAAGGTGTGGCGTGAACAAAATCAAAAAATAATTGATATAAATCTCTTGTGCTTGTCGCAAAATTGCTCGTGCGATGGCTCCGCCCATAGCTTTCTGGAACCTTGCCGAAGGCAGGTATGCGGAGTGAAGTTACGGCAACGCCACCAATTGTCAGCAACGGTGATGACCACAATCATTGTCTACTGCGAGCGCAGGGCTTAATTTTGAATTTGAATTTCTGACAACTGAAAAATTCAAATCAAATGATTCCGATCGCGTTTCCAAAAAAGAAATCCATATCTGATGGTACCGTATTGTTGGCAGCTGATGTCGGCGGCACTAAAACGGACGTGGCGCTTTTTAGACGCTGCAACGGTGCAATGTTGCTCGAAAAAGAGGCCGTTTTCCCTTCTAAAAAATTCGACTCGTTATCTGACATTATTCTAAACTTCAGTGGAAATGCGCCTTTGCCGGGAAGATTGAGCATCGCTTTTGCTGGTCCGGTGCTGCAAGGCAAAGCTACAGCCACGAATTTGGATTGGCATGTTGATGTTGAAGTTCTGGGTCGCGAACTGGGTATTCCTGAAGTTTTTTTGCTCAACGACCTTGAAGCAGAAGCGTATGGCGTTACGGCTTTGACCGAACAGGATTTGACCACTATTTTTTCAGGAAACAATCCGGTGGAAGGCAACATGGCGATCATCGCTCCCGGTACGGGGCTGGGCGAGGCAGGACTGATTTGGGATGGCCGCTTGTTCCATCCGTTTGCTACCGAAGGCGGGCACACGGATTTTGCGCCCCGCACGGAATTCGACTGGGAGTTGCTTCTTTTTCTGCAAAAACAATTTGGTCACGTTAGTTGGGAACGGGTAGTGTCCGGCTCCGGCATTCATCAGATTTATTGTTTTCTTCGGGATGAAAAAAAGCGGGAAGAACCTGCCAACCTGCGGGAACGTATGAAAAGCAGTGATCCATCGGCAGCCATTGCCCTTGCTGCGCGGGAAAATTGTCCAATTTGCGAAGAAACGATGCAGTTGTTTGTACAGTATTTGGCAATCGAGACCTCAAATCTTGCGCTGAAATTGAAATCCACCGGGGGCATTTTCATCGGCGGCGGTATCCTGCCAAAAATCTGGGATGAAAACTTCCGCGAAATTTTTCTTGAACACTTTTTTCAGATCGGACGGATGCGGCCTTTGCTGGAAGGCATGACGATTCAGTTGATTTTGAACCCCAAAACGGCTTTATTGGGCGCGGCCTGGTACGGTAAATAACCCGCTCGCGCGATGGCTCCGCCTCGCGTGTCCTATTCTCGGGGCTCTGCCCGGCATATTTCCGTCCGGCATCAAGTAAACAACGTCTGATACAACTCCTCTACTTTCCCCAGCATCACAACCTCAATTTGATACCGCTTCGGATCAATGCCTTTTGTATTGTATTTGGAAATAAAAATTTGGCGAAAGCCCAAGCGATCCGCTTCCTGAATGCGCTGCTCGATACGATGTACGGCTCTTATTTCGCCGGAAAGGCCCACCTCCCCGGCAAAGCAAATATCGGTTGGCGCGGCCACGTCTTCAAACGAAGAAATCAGTGCGCTGACGATGGCTAAATCTATGGCCGGATCGTCTACGCGGATGCCGCCGGCGATGTTCAGAAACACGTCGTGTTGCCCCAGCGGAAAACCACCCCGTTTTTCCAGCACCGCCAGCAACATGCTCAGGCGGCGCAGGTCGAAACCCGTGGCGGTGCGCTGTGGGGTGCCGTAAACCGCTTTGCTCACCAACGCCTGGGCTTCGATCAGCATCGGGCGCATCCCTTCCATCGTGGCCGCGATGGCGCTGCCGCTGAGGTCTTCGTCCTTTTGCGACAACAGGATTTCGGAGGGGTTTGACACCTCGCGCAGCCCGGAAGCCTGCATTTCGTAAATGCCCATTTCGTCGGTAGAGCCGAAGCGGTTTTTGATGGTGCGCAGGATGCGGTAGGTGTAATTGCGGTCGCCTTCAAATTGCAACACCGTGTCTACGATGTGCTCCAGGAGTTTCGGCCCGGCGATGGCACCGTCTTTGGTGATGTGTCCGATGAGGAACACCGGAATATTGGTTTCTTTGGCAAAACGCTGCAATTCGCCCGCGCATTCCCGCACCTGCGAAATGCTGCCCGGCGTGGAATCAATATGCGGCGACGACAGCGTTTGAATGGAATCCACGATCAGTAAGTCAGGCTCAAGTTGCTGTGCGTGTTGGAGGATGCGGTTGGTATTGGTTTCGGTCAGGATGTAGCATTCCGACATTTGGGCGCTCACGCGTTCGGCTCGCATTTTGATTTGCTCTTCGCTTTCTTCCCCCGACACATACAGTACGCGAATGGGGGCGGTGAGTGCTAATTGCAGCAACAGCGTGGATTTTCCGATGCCGGGTTGTCCGCCAATGAGCACTAATGAACCCGGCACGACGCCGCCGCCCAGCACGCGGTTCAGCTCTTCGTCGTGGGTGATAAGGCGCTGGGTTTGCCCGGCCTGGATGTCCTGGAGCAGCACGGGTTTGGGTTCGGGGCGTCTGGGAGCGCTGTCCTGCCAGGAGCGGCTGCGCTCTTCTTGTTTCGTCTGCTTCGAAATGATTTCCTCCTGCAAGGTATTCCACTCGCCGCAGGCCGGGCATTTGCCCACCCATTTGGGCGAGGTAGCGCCGCAACTCGTGCAGGCGAATATTTTTTTGACTTTTTCCATGATGCAAGATAACAGTAAAATTAAAATGTTAAAATTTCGTGTACGTTTTGAAAAAAAAAATTATCTATTACTTTTATCCACAGCCACAGTTTTGTTACTACCCTTTTCTGATTTTAATATCGTTACCGGCCTTTGTGTTCGGGGCGATCATTTCAGTTATTCTGCGTTCAAACACTTCAGAACAAACACACAAACCTTCATTGCAGGGATTTACCTGTGACGTGCTTGCTTTTTTGCCTGATTAAGCAGGAAGCAAAAGTCAAACGATTTATGACTTCCGGCATGGATGGTTTTTGTGTGGATTATGTTTTTTTATAACCTAATTAAATACAAGTGTTATGAACCGCTACTCTCTGTTTTTTGCATTTCTCTGCCTTCCTTTTTTAGCTGGTGCACAATGGACGCCACCAACGACTTCTGTTGATCCTATTATCCACCGAAACGGAAGCGTCGGCATTGGCGAAACGCCGGTTGCCCGATTACAAATCGCCAAATCCCGATCCGGTCTTATTGAAATCAAAGACCCGAGTTCGCCGCCTTCGATTGAAACCAACGCCGCGCCCATTAGACTGACAACGAACTTCCTGCCCAATTATGGCGTAAAAATCTGGGAAATAGACGGCAACAACGAACTGCAATTTCGGACTGACATCACCGCGGATAATCAACTGTCCACGATCATGTACCTCAATGCTTCCGGCCTTCGGATAAAAGGCTCCCGGGTAGCGGTTGGCGAAGGTTCAGAACAGGTGAATCTGGGTTACAGCGGCGGGCATTATCTCGCTTTCGGCTACCAGCCTTACGGCGGGGGCGGGGTTTTCAAGGCCGTCGGCAGTGCAGGAGGTGGGTTCATCCACGCTGATGCAAGCGGCAATTTCAAAATCTCTACGGCTGCGCCCGGCGGCAATTTTATGAATTTGGGCCATAATACCCGGCTGACCGTTACCCAGGCCGGCGATGTAGGCATTGGCACCACTTCGCCGGGGCTGCAATTGCAGAGGGTACGAAAGCCGGGCTGCGCATGAGCGGCGGTGGCGGCGGTGCCTGGGATGTAGTCCCCGTCACCAGCGGAGGCGAAAACGCCCTCGCCATTCGGGAAGCGGGTGCCTCAACGCCGCACATGGTGGTGAGAAAAGACGGTAAAGTTGCCATCGGCACAGAGCAAATCCCTACCCTGTTGGGCAGCGACAACATCGGCGCTTATCGCTTATTCGTGGAAGGCGGCATCCTGAGCAAAGAAGTGCGGGTGCGTACTTTGTGGAGCGATTATGTTTTTGCTCCGGATTACGAATTGCGTTCCCTGCCGGATGTAGCGGAACACATCGTTCAACACGGCCATTTACACGATACCCCTTCCGGCGAACAAATCGAAAACTCCGGTTTGGAATTGGGCAGCATGATGGCCAACCAACAGTCAAAAATCGAAGAAATTTTCCTGCACCTGATCGAAATGGACAAACGCGTGAAAGCGCTGGAAGCTGAAAATGCGCAGTTGAAAGCGGCGCTGGAACGGCGGTAAGGAACATCAGGATTTAATCCGGGTGCGAAAGGAAAAAATTCGTGCCCGGATGCGCTATTGCTCATCCGGTGGGTGCCTTTTGCCAACCCGCTTAGTGCGGGACAAGTTTTGCCTTTTAAGACACTCGCCATAATATCCATCATCATGCGAACCATACATTTCTATTTATTCCTCTCCTTAACGGCCATCGGTATTTTTTCCTGCCAGGGCTGCGACGACGATGAAGTTCCTTGCAACGATCCTACCAATATGGATTGCCACAATTACGATCCGTGCCATGACCGGAAGACGCCGGTGAGCGCGGATTTTGAGGTGCGGCAAGTTGGTTATGACGAAAGTATAATCTATTATGGAGATACTTTTCCGGGAGATGTATTTTTGAGATTTGTTGCGCTTGATTCCATGCCCGGCACTACGTATGCCTGGGAAGTTGGTAATGCTCAAAATACTTCTACCAATATTAGCTACCGATTAAGTTTTGATTGTGAGGCAACCTTGAATCAGACCATACCTGTGAGGCTGATTGCGGAGAGGAGTGCAGATAATGATTGTCTGTTGCCCGAAGACCGCCGGGATACAATCGTCCGTAACGTCCATTTTGTACCTCGCTGCCAATGTCTTTACTGGGGACAGTGGGAAGGATACTTAGAAAACAATCCTGAAGAAATTTACACCATAGAACTTGGTCATCAGGAAGTACCTCCCTGTGCATCTCCAGATACAATCTTCATTCAGAACATCAAAAATGATGGCACTTGCGAGCGGCGATTTATCTCGGATTCCTTTTTAGGTTACCGGGAAGCTTGGTTTGAAGAAACACCTGGTTACCGAACTGCTGATGGTTGTCCGCCACCCGCAGGTTTTACGGTCACCGGGCTGAGGGACGTACACATTCGGGTAAACTCCGCAAGTGATTCCATCCGCATTCAGTTTAAATATGTCGCGGATACTCAGGCCGGGCCGGGGCAATTGATTGAAGATTTGGTTTTTAAAGGCAGACGTGTCGAATAATGACTGCCAACATTTTTATTAACTTCAAAACACAATGGCATGAATACGAAAATCAAATATATATTTGTAATGATGGCCTTATTGCATGGCCAGCTTGTCACAAGCCAAACGGACAATTGTGCCGTCGGTACAGCCAATAATATCAGAACCGACCCTGCCGACCCCACTAACCCGGATTGCCCCGCTCAGATAAATACCTTCGACTGGCGACAAAACCAATATCCGTTTTCCTGGACTGGCGCTCCCCACCTAACGCAGGTGCAGTCGCCATACTGGAATTCAAGCAATGGCCTTTACGACGAATTGTGGGACGAATTCATTGGCGGAAAGGATTACCAACCGGAAGATGGATGGGAACTGCTGAAAAAAGGAGTAGCGCCGGATGTAGTGAACTTCAACTATGTTGTTTTGTATAATCGTTTTACTTCAATCATTCGGGTTGTATTTGCCTTGCCTCCTACTCAGGAGGATTATCAATTTATACAAGTTGTTTTGAATTTCGACGACGCAACAGAGGAAGGGAAAGTCACTGCGCTATTGCACCCTCGCACAGGGATAAGCCAACCAATGGATTAAAAATCCATAGCGGCTGTACAAGGTTCATTAATTTATACCCAACTCCATGATCTTTTCATGTATGCTGATTTTCCGGTGGAATACGATCCATGTACCTGTTTGCAGAATTCCAAGTTAGAGGTCAAGTTTCGGCGTATTTTGAATCAGGAACTCGAACTCTATGGCCGGACGCTTGAAGTTTCCCGATCCTTGGCAAGCATCCAGAGCAATGGCGGCAATATCAATACTGATTTTTTGACGCAGACTTATTCTTCGGATGCTTTAGCTGAAGGTTTTGCCGGTTCTCATACGTTCAGCAACTATGAGCGCTTAGTTGGCCATTACAACATCCTACGACAGCAACAGGCAGCGTTGACCCAGCAATGCTTATCAGGGCAACGTATCTTCGCTGCAAAGCGATAAAGAAGCGCTCGCGCTGCGTTCTTCGCCATCCGAAACAACGGCGGCAATGGAGTTGTCCTTTTCTGTGCAAGTCTACCCCAACCCGGCCAACGGCTACGCCACGCTGCATCTGGTACTACCAGAAGATGGAGAGTGCGGCATTGCTGATGGATGCCCGCGGTCAAGTAGCGAAACAAGTATTCCCTCGGCGCGATCTTCCTGCCGGCGAGCACCTCTTCGATCTGGACATGCACGGCCTGCCGCCGGGCATGTACCTGTTGTCGGTGCAAACGGGGCAGGAAAAGCATAGTGTGCGGGTGGTGAAGCAGTAATATAATAAAGGTATACAACTTAGAACTGCCGGTGTAATATCTCGTTACATCGGCAGTTTTGACAATGACCTTATTCACATCCCCACACCCAATCCGATAGCGCATACTGCTTCTTCCGGTAAGAATAATGCCACCACTCCGTCTTAATGTGGTGCAAGCCGTGCTTAACCAATGTTTCCCGCAGGAGTTTGCGATTTTGCAACACGGTTTTGGATAGTTTGGTGTAGCTGTGGTAGCCTTCCGGACCGAAATAGTCGAACGCGGTGCCCATATCCAATTCTTTGCAATTTTTGTCCACGATGGTCAAATCCACTGCCGCGCCTCGGTTGTGCATGGAACCTTTGTCGGGGTCGGCCACGAAGCGGTCGTCGGGCAGGATTTCCCACAGTTTGCGCTGAATAGGGCGCGGACGGTAGCAATCGAACAGCTTCAGCCCGACGTAGCCTTTTTTTCGCAACTCCTGATGCGCCGCCACCACCGCTTTGGCCACTTCCGGCCTGAGGTAACAGCGCGGGCAGTCGTAGAGTTTTTCTTTGACGAAATTATCCGTGGTGGCGTATTTCAAATCGAGCACAATGGTTTCGTCTAAGGTTTTGACTTCCGTCCATTGGTCGGCCGTCGAAGGACTAAACAGGGCCACAACCAGAAAAATATAGAATAAATACATGTGCAGGTTTTTGTCTTTTGAAATTTTGTAAACATATCGGCCACTGAAACCGTCACCCCATTTTCAAATCCTTACTTGTTGTTGGTTCGTTGCGTGTTTGGGCGACCGCGAGGGTCGCACCCTACCGCACTCACGCCGCACATTCCTCCACCAGCCAATACCGGTTGATCACATTTTCCGTACTGTCAATTTTTTCTTTCAGCGCCACAAGCTTTTCTTCCAGTGCTTTCCGCGAATACGTATTGGCATGGTGTTTCAGCAGGACTAATTTTTTTGCAAAACGCAGGAAATTGGTGTAGCCTCGTTTTTGATCAACCGTCATTTTCTGATTGCGGATCACATAAATGCGGAAGGTTTCAATCAGCGACAACAATGCCTCGGTGTCGCGCAGGGCATAGTAGGTGCGCAACAGCAAGAACGTGGTGTTCAGGTGGTACATCACATCCGAGAACTGCACCAGCAGCAGCGCCGAGAGCGCCTCGTTGTACATTTTTTTGTTGTAATAAAGGTGCGCCAGGTTGTAATTGTAGGCATTGTCGCGGCGGCTGCCCAGCAGTTTGTCTTTATATTCCTGAATGAATTTTTCCGTCCATTCAAATTCTTTCAGGCTACAGCCTAAAGCGGTGATGTTTTTATAATTCCATTCCGACAGCAAGCCATTACTCAGCAGCAGACTAGTTTTTAACCCACTTTTATACAAATCAAACAGTTCTCGCTGGTAATTACTTTCCCCGGCATTGATCCTGCGAATGCAATAATTGATGGCAAACGTATACAAATCGCCACGTTCCACTAAGTTCAGGTGCTGGGTGTGCAGGTTGAGAATCGTTTTGAGCTGAGCGTAGTGTTCCTGATTGTTCTCTTCCCGCAAGCTCATCAGGATGGTGTAATAGAGCAAAATGGCGTGGTCTTCCCGGCTGTTGTCCTCGTTGGTGCGTACATGCTCCAGGATTTCTTCTATAAACCGGAACTCGTAATGGGTGTTGATCATCAACATGTTGGCGGTGAGGTGGCAGCAGTTGCGCAGTTTTTCCACGATGTAATACTGGTCTAAGTTATTGAGCATTTTCTGAAAAAGCCCCGATTTAGACCGGTCGTGGTTGGCGCTGTAATAGCCCAGGAGGAAATTCAGGCGGTAACTGGCGTGGAAATAGTTTGCATCATGGAGTGGGTGTTCTTCCAGTGTTTTGCCTAATTGCTTGCTGCGGTTGGTCAGCAGGTCGAAGCGATTGTTGGCATAAGCGTATTCTAATGTAAATAATTGCTCTTGAAAATCAAGGCCTTCTAAGTATTGTTGGGATATAAACCGGTGGTACAGCTTCTTCAGGTAGGACATGACGTTGTGCAACTTTTGCTCGTCGAAGCCTTCTTTCGGAAACAGTTTTTTGTAAACCACTTCTTTTTCCAAACCCTTTCCGCTTTTTTTATCCAACTGGTACAGGATCAATTCCAATAGCTCCGTGGTCTTCTTGTGCTGGTTGAAATAAGGCGACAGCACGAATTCCCGGAAACGTTCCCGCTCCTTTGGCGCCAATTCCTGAATGTATTTTATCAAACGGCTTTGATCCATATTAGCAAAAATTTCATATCAAAAAAAGTTAAGCCCAGGATGATTAACGATAAAAAACTGAATGTTAGTTTTTTAAGAAAAAATAGGGCTGTGTAATTGATGCAGTAAGTTATAAAAATGTACTTACCTGCCCAAGTATTTAGTAGCACTTTTGTATTGTCGGAAGGAAATAACAATTCCTGAAAGACAAAACGACTCGCTACTAGCAAATTATAATTCCTTTTATTTTTTTAAGACGACGACTTTCTACTAACAGATTTTTTTGATCCCATTTTTGTTGACCTGGCATAAGCGCCGGATCGTTTTAGCCGACAAATCCAATTTCATCAAGATGTGTTGGCCAATTTTTTCCTGTTATCAGGAATTTATAATCTCATGAGTGTTGGTTAGGAAAGGGCACTGCAATCGTTCGCGATGGTAGTTCCCTTTTTTCTTTTTTACCAATACCGGTTGCTCTCCACAGGCGTTTTACGGCGCTGTCTCCTTTTTGTTTCATTGGGTTTGACCAAAGGCATTTTTTCGCACGGCGGCGCTTGTTTCGCACAACGAACACAACGCGTGCTTCCTTCGTTGCATCCCCGTAAGATTCGAGCATTGCCCTACTTTTTCCTTTAACCTTTCTCCTTTAACCTTTCTTCCCCTTTAACCTGTTCAATAACCCACGCAATGCCCATCACCAGTAGGCAGCCAAATATGTTGTACCACAAATACGACACATTCCCGATGATTTCAACGCCCCGGATGGCCAAGGCGTACGAATCCGCCATCCATCCGTTTGAATCTTTGGCAAAACCTCCAAGGAATTCAATGATTTCTTCCTTGTATTCGTAAAGGAAAAACATGAACAGCACTGCGGCTTCTGCGATCAATGCTGCATAAAAAACAGCCCTGCCACCAATTCTTTTCATAAAAAATGCCACGAAAAAGATGCCGAGAATGGTTCCGTAGAACAAAGACCCGATGACGTTGACGGCCTGAATAAGGTTTTCAAACAGGCTGGCGGTGTAGGCGAAAAACAAAGCCAGCGCGCCCCACATCACGGTAAACAAGCGCGATGTAATGAGGTAGTGGCGGTCGCTTTTGTTTTGGTTCAAAGAGCGTCGGTAGATGTCCACCACCGTGGTTGTCGCTAATGCGCTCAGCTCAGAGGCGGTGGAAGACCACGCTGCCGAAAAAATAATGGCCAGCAGCAAACCGATCATCCCAATCGGCATATAACCCATGATGAAGGACAAAAACACGTAATCCGTATCTTCCACGACTGCCTTTTCGTCCACTTTCAGAATGAGTGCGTCCACTTTTGCCTGGATGCTGGCGGAGGATTGCTGCAGGCCTTGTACCTGGGCGCGGGAGGTGTCGCGAAGCGCTTCGTCATTGCTCCGTTCTGCGGCCAGCATGTTGCGGACAGCCGTTTGTTTGAGCTGGAAAACGCTGTCGTATTGCGTGGTCAACTGCTGATATTCACCGTTGTACGAAGATTGTTCCAATTGCAGCACATTGGCCTTGTTGAAGTGGACTGGCGGCTGGTTGAACTGGTAAAAAACAAAAACGAGGATGCCGGCAAACAGGATCATAAACTGCATGGGCACTTTAAAAATGCCGTTGAACAACAACCCCATGCGACTTTGAGCCAAGGATTTGCCGGAAAGATAGCGCTGCACCTGCGACTGGTCGGCGCCAAAATAGGATAAAAACAGGAAAGTGCCCGCAATCAGCCCCGACCAGATGTTGTAGCGGTTGTTCCAGCTAAAATCGGTGTCCACCACCTTCAGTTTGCCCAATTGCCCGGCAATGTCCATAGCGCCGTTGAACCCGATGTCTTTGGGAATCCGGAAAATAATAATCCCCACCGCCACGGCCATGCCGATCAGGATAATGGTCATTTGGTGGAGCTGCGTCACGCTCACCGCTTTGGTGCCCCCCGATACCGTATAGAAAATTACAAAAATGCCCATCAACAGGATCGTAATGTCTAACGACCAACCCATGATTTCAGACAATACGATACTGGGGGCGTAGATGGTCAACCCGGCGGCCAATCCCCGCTGGATCAGAAACAAAATGGCGGTGAGGCTGCGTGCACGCAGGTCGAAGCGGCGCTCTAAGAATTCGTAAGCGGTATATACATTGAGTTTGTAATAGAGCGGCAAAGCAAAGACGCACAGCACGACCATCGCGATCGGCAGGCCAAAATAGAATTGCAAAAAACGCATCCCGTCGTTATAGGCCTGTCCCGGCGTGGACAAAAAGGTAATGGCACTGGCTTGTGTGGCCATCACCGACAACCCGATGGTCCACCACGGCAAATCGCGGTCTCCCTGTAAATAACCTTGCGTGGTGTTAATATGGCGTGTTTTCCAAACGCCGTAAGCGACAATACTGAACAGGGTAAGCAGGAGAATAGTCCAGTCGAGTGGATGCATGAGCAGTTTCGGGTTTTAGAGACAGGAAAGGGCTTGTTGGATTGGTTGGTCAGGAATGCACTTTGGTGAAAAAGTACAAAGCGGCAATAATCGCCACGTGCAGCAGGAGCACGAAGGCATAGAGCCGGTTCCAGGTGCCGGCGATGGGCGGCTTGTCGTCTTCGTCAGGTATATAATTTTCCAGCATTCCGATGAATTTATGGCTAAAAGTAGAATTTGAGCCCGGAACAGCCTAAAATTTTAACAGTTATTAACGGAATTCACTATGCCGCAGCGGAATTTGCAGCTTCGGCCCATTACAAAAAAAAGCGCTGTCAACCTTGCGGTTGCAGCGCCTTTTTAATGGAAGCCTCCTTGTCAAAGGGAGGCGTTTCGCACATAGGGAAAAAACATGGGCAATTCAGGGCAGCCATCCCCGGAAAAGAGGACTGCCGAATCATGGGATTCAGGAAAAAGTGTACATGGGATAAAAAGTTTAAGCAGATAGCGCCGTTATCCGGCCAAGTGCTCATAGGATTATAGCGCTTCAGAAAAGTCTTTGGGATTTGCCCTGCGAGGAAGCACCCCTCGTTGGGCCTGATTGTCAAACTTTGATTTTTTGAGGTCGTCCCGCTGTTTTAAAAGCGTGTACCTCCCTTTATACCGGGATTGGGAAAAACGTTACTGTGTTTTTGATTTTTTTTGAAAAAATAGTGAAAACAACATTTTTGAGCCTTCCTGTAATATCTTTCCGCCAACCTTCCCTTATTGAATAATCCGGCTTAATTTTGGCCTCCTGTATAAAGCAAACAACTCAATTATGGAGCAAAAGAACATTCGCAAAGAAGACGCCCTCTACTACCATGCCAAGGGCCGACCTGGCAAAATCGAGGTCATCCCCACCAAAGAAACCAACACACCACGAGACCTTTCTTTAGCTTATTCGCCCGGCGTAGCAGAACCCTGCTTAGAAATTGCGGCTAATTGGGAGGATGTGTACAAATACACCGCCAAAGGCAATTTAGTCGCGGTGATCAGCAACGGCACTGCCGTACTGGGGCTTGGCGATATTGGCCCCGAAGCCTCCAAACCGGTGATGGAGGGAAAAGGCGTCCTGTTCAAAATATACGCCGACATTGATGTATTCGACATCGAAATTGACGCGAAAGGGATTGATGAATTTGTCAATACGGTGAAAGCAATTTCGCCTACGTTCGGGGGCATCAATCTGGAAGACATCAAAGCGCCGGAGTGTTTTGAAATTGAAAAACGCCTGCGCAAAGAGCTGAATATTCCGGTCATGCACGACGACCAGCACGGCACAGCCATCATCAGCGGTGCTGCTTTGTTGAATGCGCTGGAAGTAGTCAACAAAAAAATTGAAGAAGTGCGCTTCGTGGTCAGCGGTGCGGGTGCTTCTGCCATTACCTGTGCGCAGATGTACCTGCTGCTTGGCGCAAAAGCGGAGAACATAGTGATGTTCGACCGGACCGGCATCATTCACAGCAGCCGGGAAGATCTGGCCGAAACTAAAGCCCTGTTTGCAACGTCGGCATACCCGTCGGAAACAACCTTAGCTGACGCCATGAAAGGCGCTGATGTCTTTCTGGGCTTGTCCAAAGGCAATATTTTGAGCCAGGATATGGTTCGCTCCATGGCGAACAGCCCGATTGTGTTTGCGATGGCTAATCCCGATCCGGAAATTACGTATGAAGCAGCGATTTCAGCCCGCGAGGACATCATCATGGCCACCGGGCGCTCCGATTATCCCAATCAGGTGAACAACGTGTTGGGTTTTCCCTACATTTTCCGGGGCGCTTTGGATGTGCGCGCCACCGACATCAACGAAGCCATGAAACGGGCCGCAGTGTATTCCATCGCAGAGTTGGCGAAAAAACCGGTGCCCGACAGTTTGGCCATGGTTTATGGCGAAAATAGCCTCACTTTTGGGCCAACGTATATCATTCCGAAACCGATGGATCCCCGGCTCCTGACTACCGTTGCGCCTGCTGTTGCGAAGGCTGCCATGGAAAGCGGGATTGCGCTGCATCCCATCCAGGATTGGGAAGCCTACGTACAGGAATTGGCGCACCGTGGCGGATTCGATAACCAAGTGACCCGCGTGCTCATCAACAAAGCCAAACGCCACCCGTGTCGCGTCGTATTTGCCGACGCCGAAGATCCCCGCGTGCTGAAGGCGGCTCAACAGGTACGGGATGAACAGATTGCCGAACCGATTCTGCTGGGCAATGAAGCTTTGATCCGGAATTTGATCGAGACGTTCCACATTGATTTGAAAGATGTGCCGATTATTGACCCAAAAGCGCCTTCTACGGAAGCAACCCGCACCACCTATGGAGAACACCTCTATGCGAAACGGCAGCGCAAAGGGATGAGCAAGTCAAAGTCGCTGAAAAACATGTCGCACCGCAACTATTTCGGCGCCATGATGGTAGAAATGGGGCAGGCAGATGCAGTGATTTCGGGCATTACGCGCAACTATCCGGATACAATCCGGCCGGCGCTTCAAATCATTGGTACCAAAGCCGGGGTGAAAAAAGTGGCAGGCATGTACATTATGATGACCAAACAAGGGCCGCTTTTTCTGTCCGATACTACGGTGAACTTCAATCCGACGGTTGAAGAAATTGTCGAAATCACAGAACTGACGGCCCAGGCAGTTCGCAAATTCAACATCGAGCCGCGCATTGCTTTGGTTAATTATTCCAATTTTGGCAACGCCGCCGGGGAAGACGCCGTGAAAATGAACCGGGCCGTAGCAATTTTGCAGGAAAAGTACCCCGATCTGATCGTAGACGGCGAAATGCAGGCGCACTTGGCTTTCGACACAGAGTTGCTGCGCAAAAACCACCCGTTCTGCAAATTGGCCGATGGCGCTGCCAATACGCTGATTTTTCCGAACCTTTCTTCCAGCAACATCGCTTACAACCTCTTGAAAGCGGCAGCCGGCGTGGAAGCGATTGGCCCCATTTTGCTGGGCTTGCGCAAACCGGTACACGTGCTGCAAATGGGCAGCTCGGAACGCGAAATTGTGAATATGGTGGCCTATGCAGTGGTGGAGCACGCGGGAGTGTAAATGTTGAAATAAGAACCAACCCACAAGCAATTTCCTGCATCCTTAAAATGCGTTTGAAATGGCAGCCTGCGGGTTGCCCTTGACCATAGAAGGCCGGGCAGCAATGTTCGGCTTTCCGTTTTAAGAACACGATGGAACTACTTGAAAAAATTGTAGAAGAAGCGCTGGCCCTTGGTTGGGTAGATTGGACCGTCACTATTACGGCGCTGATCTACGTTGTGCTGGCGGCGCGCGAAAATCCCTGGTGCTGGGTTTGGGGCATCGTCAGTTGTGGTTTGTGGGCGTATGCGAGCTTTGCCTTCTATAGCCTTTATTTGGATGCGCTGTTGCAGTTGTTTTATGTAGGGATGGGGTTTGTAGGGTTGTACTACTGGCGAGCGGGTAGGGGACAGGCGGAAGCGCCCATTCTGCGCCGGCCTTTGCGGCAACACCTGCGCTGGTTGGCGGGAGGTTCGTTGCTGGCCCTGGCTTTTGGCTATTTTTTCGATGCTTACACGCCTGCTGCGGCAACGTATCTGGATGCATTTGTTACGGTGTTTGCCATGCTGGCCACCTGGTTAATGACCCGAAAAATTTTGGAAAACTGGCTCTATTGGATCCTAATTGATGCTGCTTCGGTTTATCTTTTCGCTTCGCGCGGTGCCTGGTTGCTTTCAGCGGTGATGGTGGTCTATACCGGGATTGCAGTAGCTGCGTATTTTGGATGGAAAAAGCGGGTTGGAGTTGGGCATGAAAAATAGGAAACAACGGAATTTACTGGCGTAGAACTTCTCCGTGAAACTCGGTGTTCCGCTGCAAAACTCCGGGTTATTTTTGTTTCGCGGAGTCTCACGGAGGGAACGCAGCGTGTCGCAGCGCACAGGATAATACAGGGACACGCTCCTTAGCGACTCCCCGTATAAAAGCAGCGCTGGCACATAAAAACCCAGTTGAAGCAGGTGATGGAACTGCTTTGCTGCGAGCGGGTGGAGGATTTGCCGGGGCATTTGGTGAGGGAATGAATTCAGGCGGAACCTGCCTACTTGCCGTAGCTTACTGGTCAGGGCTGCCGCATTTGTCGCGGATGAATTCAGGCGGAAACCTGCCTACTTGCCCGGCTGTGGATTCGACGGCCTTCTCATCACTAAGCTATCCGCCGGATAATTCGCCTTCAACGTATCCATTTGTGCTTTGACCCAATTGACAAGCACCTGGCGTTGTCCGTCAGTGAGGGCGGCCTCCGGGTGCAACCCCATCCAAGTGTACGAAGGCAGCGGCATTTCCTTTTCTTCCACCATTTCTACCACTTCTTCAAACTTGTGGTTTTGAACGGCGATTGTTCGCGAAGTAAAGTTGGAAAAATTTAATTGCCGTTTGCCATCCTCCACATGATCCGCCAGCCACCACGCAGCGGGCTGTACATTTGCATACCACGGATATTCGGTTTTGTTGGTATGGCAATCATCGCAGGCACCTTTCAGGATAGAAGCTACTTCTAAAGGCATTTCGTACTTGGTGGATACGTGGTTTTGCTGATCGTTGGAGTCATTTTTTTCCGGACGGAAGAATTGGATGATAACCAGAACTGCCAGGAGACCGAGGAGGATTTTTTTGATCATGTCTTTCTTTTTTCAAAAATATCAAGGGCTGGAAGCCGCTATAATTCAGGCAAATGTAAGGCGGCTTTACAGGAGCACGGCGCTTTTTTTGAAAAAAAATTTGCGCAATTCAAAACTTAATCGTAATATTGCAATAAATAAATAATTCATACCGATGGGCGCTACTAAAACTGACCACTTCACCGACCAGCAAAATGAGCTGGCGACCTTAGCCAAAGCCTTGGGGCATCCGGCGCGGGTGGCCATCATCGAATACCTGATCAAGGTGGATGCCTGCATTTGCGGGGACATTGTGAACGAGTTGCCGCTGGCGCAACCCACGGTCTCCCAGCACCTGAAAGAACTCAAAAACGCGGGGCTCATCAAAGGATCCATTGAGGGCAATGCCATTTGTTATTGTATAGACGATCAGACCTGGAACCGGTTTCACGGCGTGCTGAACGCCCTGTTTGCCAGCTTTCAGGAGAAAAAGAGCAAGTGCTGCTAATATGGGGTTGAGGATAGGCAAACAACTCATTTTCAAATATAAACAAACAAAAAATGCAATCATCACCAGAACAACTCAAATCGTTGGTGCAGCAAAAGTATTCCGAAATCGCCCTACAGGACAAGGAAGTGAACCAGGCTTCCTGCTGTGGTGCGGGTGGCTGCTCTACCGAAGTGTACAACATTATGTCGGATGACTACTCCACGCTGGGCGGCTATAATCCGGATGCCGACCTGGGACTGGGCTGCGGCTTGCCGACGCAATTCGCAAAAATCAAAAAAGGCGATACGGTGGTGGATCTCGGTTCGGGTGCAGGCAACGATTGTTTCATCGCAAGGGCAGAAACCGGAGATACCGGGCGGGTAATTGGCATAGACTTTACGCCAGCCATGGTGGAAAAAGCGCGGGCCAATGCGGCAAAATTAGGCTTTAGCAATGTGGAATTTCTGCAAAGCGACATCGAAAAGATGCCTTTGGCTGATAACGTGGCCGATGTCATGGTCAGCAATTGCGTGCTGAACCTCGTGCCCAATAAAGACGGCGTTTTCCAGGAAATTTTCCGCACCCTCAAGCCGGGCGGGCATTTTAGTATTTCCGACATCGTGCTGGTCGGCGACTTGCCGGAAGCACTGCAAAAAGACGCCGAAATGTACGCCGGCTGCGTGTCGGGAGCCATCCAGAAAAGTGATTACCTCGACCTCATCCACCAAAACGGGTTTCATTGGGTCACCATCCAAAAGGAAAAAGCCATCGCCATTCCAGACGATATTCTCAGGAACTACCTGAACGAAGCCGAACTGGCGGAATTCAAATCGGGAAAAACCGGCATTTTCAGCATCACGGTATTTGCGAAAAAACCGCAGGTTGCTGCTTGCTGTGAGCCGGGAGCTGGCTGCTGCTAAAGAAACCGTTATTTGTTCAGCGACCCTTAGCCATAGATTTCGACTTTGTCATCACGGTCTGCGACAACGCCAGAGAACAGTGCCTAGTTTTCCCGACAAGGGTAAAAAAAATCTACTAAGATGATACCTGCGCTTACTAAACCTCCAAAGGTTTGGTAAGCGTAAAGCGATGATAATCAATAAAAACGCTATGATTCATCGTCAGAATGTTGGGGCAGCACTGCTCAATCCGGCAAAGTATTGATCTATGTGCCGGGCAAGATTTAGCAGGGTATATGCTTTTCTGTAAAAAAAAGCGCAATTTTTGTTCCTTTTCTTGAAAACACAGGCTGAAATATTCATTTTATCCAAATAATCCTATCTTAGCCACTATTGACAAAACCAGCTTGCCAACAACACCGCCATGACCCTTCGCGAACTCAAAGAATCAGCCAATGCCCTCATCGGGAAAAGCAACTTCGAAGGCGTTTTCGATTTGCTTTCTAAGCGGCTCGACTCGGCGCGCCGGGTGTTCAATGACTTGATCCAGTTGAGCTCGCGGTACAATCGGGTGTTTAAAGACGATATGAACGCCGTGGTCTTGCGCGAACAGGCCAACTTAGAGTACAACCAGATTGCGCAGGCACTTGCGCAATTGGTGCGCCAATTTGTTGAAGAAGACCTGGGCAGGGGCGGTGATTTAGAAGATCCACTTGACGCAGAAGCCCGCAGACTTTCGGTAAGCATCCACGTTACGCCGCTTTTTTTGGTGAATTGCGACCGCCGAAAACCCATTCGCACATTTTGGCGGGCTTTCAGCGCTTACACGGCGCAGAAACGCCACTTCCATTTTTATTTCCTGCCATCCTGTCCCTCTCAGGAGCCGGAGAGCTTTGCCGAGCGCACCATACAAGAACTGCTTGAAAAAGAATTGGACAAGGCTACCGAGACTTTCGACTTCCCGCGCAGAGATGAAGCTGACGAACGCCTTCGGGTCGAACCTTTGCCGATAGGCCTCAACTTAACCGGCTCGCAAAAAAACTTTAAAACCTATTTCGCCAAACGCGTCGGGTTGAAAAACTTCGATACGACCTTTGAAGACTACCTCCGCACCGGCTTGCCCAAGCTGCCGTGGCAGTATATGGCCACCGCTTTCAAAATAACCGCTTCCGAGTGGGACGAAGAATTCCTGCCGCTCTACATCGAGTGGATCATGGACACCTTTAATCAAACCGGCCCCAACATCCCAACTTTTATCTTTTTTTTCGTCGTGGCCGTGAAAAATGCCCACCGCGAAGACACCCTGCGCGGCGACTACCTCGACGCCATCAGGAGTGTGCGTGCCCTTGTGGAAGCCCGCACCGACGACGCTACGCTCATAGAGCCGCTGCCGGCGGTGTCCGCCGACGATCTGGAAGAATGGCTGGAAAAATTGGGCGACGTTTCCACCGATCAGAAACAAACCATCATTGACCTGATTGCCGCCCGCCTGAAAGGGGAGGAAGCAATCTGGTTTCGCCAAACACGAGAGTTCAACATGGAACGTATCGAAGATTTTCAGAAAAAAGTATATCACAACCATAAACATAAATAATGCGGACAAGTGAAGGTGTCACTTGAAGTGTAATGTCGTCAACTTAACGACTTGAACGACCCCGAAAGGGTCAAATTTGGATAGCCCCCGATTGCATCGGGGAAAAAGTGGAAGTGAGGAGGGGAACCAACTCCGAATGGTGTTGAATGTAGAAAATGGGGTGTAGCCGATTAACATTCAACCCCATTCGGGGTTGGGCGTTACTTTGCGTTCATCCCTGCCGGGGTTGTGTAATAAGGTGCAAGGTGCAAAAGGCAAAAGGCAATAATCCCGTGAAATTGGATGATTTCGAAACGTAGTTTTTTTTGTTTTCAAAAGTAACGGGTGTTATGAAACAAAATTGCCTTTTGCACTTTACCTTTTGCCTCTTTACACAACCCCGCTATTCACCTTCATTAGCCGCTAAGTTGACGACATTACACTTCGAGTGACACCCTCACTAACCGACTAAATAAGCCTGCGTATGTCTTACTACTCTTTAGAAAAACGACAAGAATACCTGCAACAACAAGGCGAACGACAGCCGTTGCCTCCTTTTGCAGCCAATCCGCGCCTCAATGCGCCGGAACTCTACCAGCCTTCGCCCGAACTGGCCGACGCGGTCAATGTCGCGCTGCGCCTCGGCCTGCCCCTGCTGCTCACCGGCGAACCCGGCTCCGGCAAAACCCAGTTGGCCGAGCACTTAGCCTGGTTTTTCAACCTCGGCGAAACGCTGGTATTCAACGCGCAAACTACCTCTTCGGCCACCGACCTGTTCTATCAATACGACGCCCTTGGCCATTTTCAGCACAGCCAGAACAGCAAAGAACAACTGCTCAGCCTCGAAGAATTGGAGCGCCGGTTCATCCGCTACAAAGGGCTGGGCGAAGCCATTCGCTCACAACAGCGCCGCTTAGTGCTGATAGATGAAATAGACAAAGCGCCCCGCGACCTGCCCAACGACGTGCTCGACGCGATGGACAAACTGCGCTTCTATGTGGCTGAAGTGGACAAGTGGCACACTACCGAGCCGCAGCACCGCCCCGTCATCGTGCTGACGAGCAACTCGGAAAAAAACCTGCCCGACGCCTTCCTGCGCCGGGTGGTGTATTTCCACATCGAATTTCCCGACCCGGCCAAAATGATGGAAATCATGGGTGCCAAAGTGGCCGGACTTGACGCCGGGCAACTGCGCCCGGTGGTGGATCACTTCTACGCCATTCGCGGAGAACGGAACCTCAAACTCAACAAATATCCGGCTACTGCCGAACTCATACAGTGGGCCGCGTACCTGCAGGAAACGGGCTTCCCCACTGCAAAGCTGAAAAACCCAGACCGCCTCAGCGAGGAAGAACGCCGCGCGCTGAAAACGTCTTATTCGGTGCTGGCCAAAACCCGGGAAGATCTGGCTGCGCTGGTAAGGAGGGTAGGGGGGATTATGAATGATGAATGATGAATGAAATGACCTCGCTTCCGCACCGCCGCCTCCTCGTCGAACTGCTCGACACCTTGCAAACCGTGGGATACCCCCTCGGCCCAGGCAAGCTCATGCAGGTGGAGGAGCTGATGCGCCAATTGCCGCCTGATACGCCACCCGAAGCGCTGCGCACCTTGCTGGCTCCCCTTTTTGCCTCCAACCCTGAAGCGCAACGCCAGTTTTACGGGCTATTCGATCAGTGCCTCGCTGCTGCGTACAAAACATTAGTGCAGGAGGAACCTTTGCCGACCACCTTGCTGGCAACACCTGGCATCGAAAAGGCAGAAACCCGCTCCCGGCGTTCCCTGCTGGCCACTTTACTGGCGCTGACCCTTGCTGCCGGCGCTGCTTTTGACGGCGGAACCCCCGTCACCTGGGTCTTGTTGGCTGCCGTTGGCGCTGCTGCCCTGTTGGCCGGATGGAAATTGCCGCTGCGCCCCGTTTCCCGTTGGGCTTACCTGCTTGCCCTGCCCGTGCTGACCCTGGCGGGTTTTGGGTTAAAGCTCTGGATGCTGGCTATGGTGACGCCGCCGATAATCATAGACCGGCCACCCCGCCAGACGGAGCGTATCCCGGTTGAACAGGGCGAAAGCGCCACCCGAAGTTTGCAAATTCCCGGAGATACAGCCCGCTTGATTGCTGCCGCGCACTGCAATGGCCAAAATGCAGGCACAACGCCCTCCGGCGGACGCTATGCCATAGACTCATCCGGCACACTGCGCTATACTGCTGCCGCCGAAGCGCTGCCGGGCAGTACAGACACCCTCTGTGCCGAGGCTGTGTATGCTTCCCGCCGCGATACGGCGCTTTTTGTAATAGACATTCTTGCTACAGACGTGCCTCTACCTGCGCAGGACAAGGAACGCCTTGCCGAAATCCCCCTGCCTTTCCCGGACAGCCTGTCAGCAATATCCTTAGACCCGGAGGTGCAGACCCGCGCCGATTTTTACCGCCGCTACCAATGGCTGCTCAAAGCCCTGATCTTCCTGCTGGCTGCTTTTGCCGTGTGGGCATTCCTGAGGTGGAACGAGCGCCGCCGCGCCAAATTCGTAGCTGAAATAGAACAACGCGACAGCCCGCCTTACGTGTGGCGCATCGAAACCGGCGAAGAACAGCGCCTCGATTTTGAAGAAAGTCTCTCCCTGCTGCTCAACCGCCTGCGCCGCCGCGAAGGCACCGACGTTCGGCGGTTGGACGTTCGCGGCACCGTAAAAGCCAGCGCCCGTCGCGCCGGTCGCGCTACGTTCGTATTCCGTGAGCAAACCCGACCCCCGGAATACCTCCTGCTCATAGACCGCTTCGACGCCAATGACCACCGCGCCCGCCTTTTCGATGCGTTGTATGAAGAATTGCGCCGCGCCGAGGTGCCCGTCGAACGTTTCTTTTACCAGGGTGACCCCCGGGTCTGCTTCAACGAAACGCACCCCGACGGCCTGCCCCTCACCGAACTGCTGCACCGCCACCGCGACGCCCGCCTGCTGCTCATCGGCGAAGGACAGCGCCTGTTGCTGCCTTCCTCCGGGCAACTTGCGCCCTGGACCGGGATGTTTTCCGGCTGGCGCCGCCGCGCTTTGTTGTTGCCAAAACCTACCCGCGAATGGGGCCGCCGCGAGCAAACGCTGGCCGGCCTTTTTGCGGTAGCGCCGGCCTCCGTGCAGGGATTTGACCTGGCGCTGGAGCAGTTTGAAACCCTAGAACAGCGCAGCCCCGCCGAAGCCATGCGCCGTGTGGCCGACGCCGTGGCTGAACCTTTCGAGTTTAAAGGCAGCCTTCTGGGCAGCCTGCGCCGCCACTTTGCCGAACCGCTCATCCGCTGGATTGCCGCCTGCGCCGTGTATCCCGCCCTGCATTGGGACTTGACCCTGTACCTCGGCCGCACCCTGAGCGAGCCGGAAGACGATGCCTTGCTCCGTTCGGCCAACCTGCGGCAATTGGCGCGCCTGCCCTGGTTTGTGCAGGGCACTATACCCGAAAACGCCCGCCTGCAACTCATCGAATACTTAGCCGAACAGGGCCTGGAAACCCGCGTGCGCCGCGCCTTGGACGAACTGCTGCGCTCAGCCCCCGCTCCGGCCAAAGGTTCCGTAGCCTGGGATGACTACCGCATGAACGTCATCCTCAACGAACTGATGCTGCAACCCGATGCCGCCAAACGCCGGGAATTGGAGGCCGAATTTGAGCGCTTCTTAGCCGCAGGCAAGCAGCCCGATTTTGTGAGTTTTAAACAACTGCAACGCCAACCGACGCGCTTGGATCTGCTGGTACCCGAAAACTGGAAAAAATACCTCTTCCGGCACGGCTCCTCCCGGTTTGGCCTGCGTCGCTTAGCCCTGCTGCTGCCGGTCTGGGTGCTGCTCGCTGCCGGAATCGCGCTTGTTCCCGTAAAAACCGAGGTCTGCAACGGCGAGCTGGTGTCCTACCAAAACCGCCTGCTCTGCCTCGATGATGCAGCAGCCCGGTTGCTGTATTTAGACTACCTCACCCGCGACGCCATAGACGCGCAAAACCACGCCCGCGCCGACAGCCTGCGCCGGGAAGCCGGCATAGCAGCCCGTGCTGCACAGCCCGCTGCCGACACCCTGCCTTATTATTCCAATACCGCTGCCTGGTACTACAACTACGGTGCCCGCGCTTACAATTGCAGCCGCTGGCCCACAGCCCAATGCCCGGCGCTGCCTGCCGACAGCCTACTCAATATAGCCTGCCGGAATTTTCGCTACGCGCAGGACCGCGACAGCCTGAACCAATACATGCGCTTAGCGCTCTTCCGATGCGACAAAGGGGCGGGCCCCGTTGCCTTTTTCACCCTGCCAGCGCCTTGTTGTGCGCCTTGTACGGTTTTTTTTGAAAATCGTTCGGAAGGAGCATCGGCTGCGCAGTGGATTTTTGGCGACGGGCGCACTGCTGCTGGGTTTGATGCCACACACCTTTATTCGAGGGCAGGGACTTTTGATGTTACTCTCGTCGTGACCTCCGCAAGCGGGGTGGCGGATACCGTCGTACAATCACTGACGATTTGTGAGAACCCCAATCCGGCGGCTGACCCCGACCGCAGCACCTGGGAAAACGCCCTGCGCGCCAATTCCATCGCCGGCTACGAGGCGTTTTTGGGCAACTACCCGCAAAGCACCTATGCCGCCGAAGCCCGCACCCGCTTAGACGCCCTGCGCGAACCCGCTGCCTGGCAAAGCGCCGCTGCCGCCAACACCGCTGCGGCCTACGATGAATACCTGCGGGCATACCCGAATGGCTCCAACGCCGCTGAAGCCGCCCGCCGCCGCGATGCCTTAGTGCCTGTTGTGGCCGACGCCCCCATTCAAAAACTCGAAACCAATATGGCCCGCATCACTGGCGGCTCCTTCACCATGGGCTGTAAAGACACCACCCGCGACGGCGACTGCGACGACGACGAAAAGCCGCCCCACGAGGTGCGCGTACGCGACTTCTATATCAGCCGCTACGAGGTGACCCAGGCGCAGTGGCGCGCGGTGATGGGCAGCGACCCGCCGAAATT